>NFYZ01008604.1_pt1 | contig 17106 bp, 13 predicted proteins | sample 1092561 | NCBI WGS metagenome assembly NFYZ01 (sample SAMN03609887, study PRJNA323583) | gut metagenome | isolation source: feces | host: Rattus norvegicus | place: Malaysia | collected 2013 | reverse complement strand
TTTCCTCGTTTCTTATTAAATTTCTTATTTGACAAAATATATTTTTTATTGTTTTTAAAATATTGAACAATATCGTCTTCCTTCTCAAAGTCATATAAATCCCTTTCAAATACAGTTTCTTTCTTTTTAAAAAATTCAGTAGAAACATCATTAAAATTTTCTTCTATATCATTGTCACTATATTCACAGCCTAAATTTTCCTTTAGAATATCCTGTTCTTGTTCTACTTCATAAGCTATATCAATTTGACCATTCAAGTTCTCTGTCAATATTTGTCTTAAATTCTTACTACAGTTCCATTTTTTATTATACCCATTAGGAAACATCGTATTATATTTTATTATATAATAATCCTCCCAAATACTTAATTCATTTTTATTACATTGTTTTATTATCTCAAAAGTAAAATTTTCAATCCCTTCCAATTGGATTATTTCATCAATAAGCTGCTCTCCCTTACAGTGCTGATCCAATCTTTTTCCGCAATGTATAGATTGTCCTATATATGCTTTATTATTTAATTTATTTGTTATCTTATAAATTCCTATCATTTAATCTCCTCCTCTTTATATATATTATAATATATTATTATTCTAAGGAAATAATAGGCAGAAAAATATTTTTAAAATATAAAGATTTTTCTAGAAAGGATAAACTTTTAATAGTAGATATAGCTTATAATATGTTTATAGAAGAGGAAAGCTTTATTGAAAGTAAAAAAAATATATATAAAGAAGTATTGGATTATATAGTGGAGAATAATGAAATTATTATAGATGGTTTTGTACGATTTAGACTTAAAGAGTTTAAAGATAATATAAATTATTTAATTGAAAAAAGTATGGATGAATACTTTGCTGAAAAGGAATACAAAGAATTTATAAAGATTCTACAATACTTTGTAGATATCCAGCAACCAAAACTTAATACAATAAATATTGTAATAAAAGATGATGACTATAAATTATTTGATGATGAAAATAATATAATTGAAAAAGATTATTATAATGATATAATTAGTGAACTAGCTAATGAAGGTATTAGCAATGATGATTTATTAATAAGTACTTTAATAGTAATAGCTCCAAAGAAAATAACAATTCACGGAAAAGAAAAAGATAAAGAAAAAGAAATTGTGAAAATAATTGATGGTGTATTTACTAATAAGGTACATTATTGTTTAGATTGTGAAATATGCAGGGAGAAAAAAACAATTAAAAAGGGAGAATAAAAAGAAGTTGGATATGCAACTTCTTTTTATAATGGTAAACTAACTTTTTATTTATTTAGAAATATGATATCATAATGCAAAGAACCTTGGTATTAATTACAAATGGAGGCTGTATACATATGACGAAAAAATTAGTTAAACCTACAACTTTATCGGGTTTTATGGAACTCTTACCTTATGATCAGATTCTTTTCAATAATATGATGGATACTATTAGAGAGAATTATGAAAAGTATGGATTTTTACCTATAGATACACCGGTAATAGAAAGAGAAGAGGTACTTTTGGCTAAAGGTGGAGGAGAAACGGAGAAACAAATATATAGATTTAAAAAAGGAGATACTGATTTAGCTTTACGATTTGACCTAACGGTGCCATTAGCTAGATATGTATCCCAGCATTTTTCAGAGCTTACCTTTCCTTTTAGAAGGTATCAGATAGGGAAAGTATATAGAGGTGAAAGAAGTCAAAAAGGAAGATTTAGAGAGTTTTACCAATGCGATATTGATATAGTTGGAAATCAAAAATTAGATATTATTAATGATGCAGAAATTCCAAGTATTATTTATTCTACCTTTAAGGATTTAGGATTTGATGAATTTACAATTAAAATAAATAATAGAAAACTACTTAATGGATTTTTTCAGTGGTTAGGTGTAGAAGACACTGGTCAAGTATTACGAATTATAGATAAAATTGAAAAGATTGGTTCAGAAGAAGTGAAAAAAGAATTAAGAGAAATAGGTTTACAAGATGAAGTTGTAGAAAAAATAATAGAATTTATGATGATTAGTGGTTCAAATAATGAAATATTGGGTAAGCTAAAGGAAATGGAAGTTGACAATGAAAACTTTAATATAGGTTTAGAAGAGTTATCTATTGTAAATAAATATGTCAAAGCTTTTGGTGTACCTGAAAATAATTATTCAATTGATTTAACTATAGCAAGAGGCTTAGATTATTATACTGGAACTGTATATGAAACATTTTTGGATAATTATCCTGATTTAGGAAGTATATGTTCTGGTGGAAGGTACGACGACCTAGCTCAGAATTATACTAAACAAAAATTACCTGGTGTTGGAATATCCATTGGCTTAAGTCGATTATTTTATCAACTAAGGGAAGAAAATATAATTTCATCGGATTATAATAGCCTAACGAAAGCTCTTATTATACCAATGGCTGATTATCTAGAAGAGTCTATAGAAACTGCTAATTATCTTAGAATTAAAGGTATAGTGACACAGGTATATTTAGAAAAAGGTAAAATGGGTAAAATGTTTTCCTATGCAGATAAATTAAAAATACCTTATGTGTTAGTAATAGGACCTGATGAGGTTGCGGAAAACAAGGTTTCCTTCCGAGATATGAAAACAGGAGAACAAAAGTTATTAAGCTTAGAAGAGGTTTCTGATAAACTTAGGTAATATTATTAGAAATTTATTTTTAATGGGAACTATTATAGCTATTGCCAAAACAAAAGTATTGATAATCAATTGTATAGAATTATCAATTAATTGTAAAAAAAGTCTTGACAATTAAAATTAATATAGCTATAATGTTAAATTAACTATATATATAATAGCAATGAAAGGAAGAGTAAGTTAATTTAGCTTTAAGAGAGGGATTATCGTGGCTGGAAGTAATCCTAAGTGATAATTAACTGAAGACCACCCTGGAGCTGAATCCCAAACTATATTTATAGTAAAAGGATTACCGCAGAATGCGTTATATAAAATTGAGCACCAATTTGGGTGGAACCACGGGAATATTATGTCTTCTCGTCCCTTGACATAGGGATGAGAAGATTTTTGCTTTTTGGAAAATAAAATTATAGGAGGGAAAATAATGAGTAAAGTTAAAATAACATTACCTGATAATTCTGTTAAGGAATATGATAAAGGTGTAACTGTTTATGACATAGCAAAGAATATTAGTAAAGGATTGGCAAGAGAAGCTGTGGGAGCTGAAGTGAATGGCAAGATATTTGGGCTTAAGGAGCCTATTAATGATGATTCTAGGGTAAGTATAGTAAAGTTTGAGAATGAGGCTGGAAAGCATATATTTTGGCATACAAGTGCTCATATTTTGGCTCAGGCAGTCAAAAGATTGTACCCAGATACAAAGTTGGCTATAGGACCAGCAATAGATGATGGATTTTATTACGATTTTGATACAGAACATAGATTTACTCCAGAAGATTTAGAAAAAATAGAAGAAGAAATGAATAAAATTGTAAAAGAAGATTACGAATTAGAAAAATTTATATTGCCAAGGGATGAAGCTATAGAATATTTAAAAGAAAAAAATGAACCCTATAAAGTAGAATTAGTAGAAGATCTTCCAGAAGACGAGATAATTTCTTTCTATAAACAAGGTGACTTTGTAGACTTATGTGCAGGACCTCATTTACCAAGTACAAAGAAAGTTAAGGCTAGTAAGCTATTAAGTATAGCTGGTGCTTATTGGCATGGAGACGAGAAAAACAAGATGCTCCAAAGAATATACGGAACTAGTTATGAAAAGAAGAAAGATTTAGATAAACATCTTGAAAGAATAGAAGAAGCTAAAAAAAGAGATCATAGAAAATTAGGGAAAGAACTGGATTTGTTTAGTATGCATGACGTAGCACCAGGATTTCCATTCTTCCATCCAAAAGGTATGGTTTTAAGAAATATATTAGAAGATTTTTGGAAAGAAGAACATGTAAAAAGAGGATATGGAGAATTAAAGACTCCATTAATATTAAATGAAGAATTATGGCATAGATCTGGTCATTGGGATCACTATAAAGAAAATATGTATTTTACAAAAATAGACGAGAATGATTATGCAATAAAACCTATGAATTGCCCTGGTTCAATTCTTGTATATAAATCAAAGATGCATAGTTATAGGGACTTACCTCTTAGATGGGGAGAACTAGGCTTAGTTCACAGACATGAGCTTTCTGGTACGCTCCATGGTCTTATGAGGGTTAGAAGTATTACTCAAGATGATGCTCATTTATATACATTGCCAAATCAAGTAAAAGACGAATTAGTAGGGGTAATGGAATTAGCAGATTATATATATAATATATTTGGATTTAATTATCATGTAGAATTGTCTACTAGACCAGAGAATTCTATGGGAACAGATGAACAATGGGAATTAGCAACTAATAGTTTGATTGAGGCTTTAAAAGAAAAAGATATAGATTATGTATTAAATGAAGGTGATGGAGCTTTTTATGGACCAAAGATTGATTATCATTTAGAAGATGCTATTGGTAGAACATGGCAATGTGGTACAATACAATTAGATTTCCAAATGCCAGAAAGATTTGACTTAACTTATATAGATAAAGATAATGAAAAGAAACGTCCTATTATGATTCATAGAACTATTCTTGGAAGTATTGAAAGATTTATGGGAATTTTAATAGAACATTATGCAGGAAAGTTCCCAGCATGGCTTGCTCCAGTTCAAGCTAGAATACTTCCTATTTCAGATAAATTTAATGATTATGCTTATGAAATAAAGAAGGAAATGGAAGACAAAGGTTTAAGAATAGAAGTAGATGATAGAGTAGAAAAAGTAGGATATAAAATAAGAGAAGCAGAACTTCAACAAATACCTTATATGTTAGTAGTTGGCGGAAAAGAAGTAGAAGAAAGATTAGTATCTATAAGGAAACGAGATGAAGGAGATATAGGACAACTAAAGGTAGAAGAGTTTGTAGAAAAGGTTCTAGAGGAAGTTGAAAATAAAAAGTAGTATATGATGGGGATATAGTGAATAAAACTTTGCCTTTTATATTAGAAACTTTAATAATAACTGTTGCTGTTTTAATCGTTAAAAACAACAAGAACAAGTCAGCTATACATGACTTGTTCTTGTTATTTTCTTTAAATCTAAGTTGCAAAATCTGAAGATGGTTCGTAGAGGCTAAGTATTTCGTCTAATTCTTCATCAGTCATATATTCTTTTTCCATAAGTACATCGGCAATGTGTAGTAGAATTATTTTATTATCTTCTAGAATTTTAATTGCTTCTTTATAAGATTTGTCAATTATTTTTTTTACTTCTTTTCTTACGACTTCATAGTTATATCTTAAATAGTATTCATCAACGGCTACATTTCCAAAAGAACTCATACCATAGCTACAAACCATTTCTTGAGCAATTTCAGTGGCCTTAGTTAAGTCATCTTTTGCTCCTGTTGTAGTATCGTTAAAGATTATTTGTTCCGCTGCTCTTCCTGCTAATAAACCTGTAATTTTATTCTTTAGCTCTTGCTTTGTTAAAAGATATTTCTCTTCTTCTGGAAATTTTAGTACATATCCTAAAGCTTGCCCTCTAGGTACTATAGATATTTTTTGTACTACTTCAGATTTTAATAGCTTACAAACTAAAGCATGCCCAGCTTCATGGACTGCTACTGTCCTTTTCTCTTTTAATAAAACTGAAGGATTTTTTACTTCCAATCCAGCTAGAACTCTTTCAATAGCTGCATTGAAATCATTCATATCAATTTTTCCTTTGTTATTCCTTACTGCAATAATAGCAGCTTCATTAGCTATATTAGCTAGTTGTGCTCCTGTTAATCCATGGGTTTTATTAGCTATATCTTTTACACTGATATTTTTGTCTAAAGGTTTATCTTTAGTATGAACCTGTAGTATTTTTTCTCTAGCTTTAATATTTGGGTTACCTACATAAATATGTCTATCAAAACGACCTGGTCTCAGTAAGGCTTCATCTAGCAAGTCTAATCTATTCGTTGCACCTATTACTATTACAGTTTCATCAGTATGGAAACCATCCATTTCCACTAGTAACTGATTTAGGGTTTGATCTTTCTCGTTGTTAGAATCTGAATTCCTTCTAGCTCCAATAGCATCTATTTCGTCAATAAAAACTAAACTTGGTGCATCTTTTTTAGCTTTTTCAAAAAGAGTTCTTACTCTTTTTGCACCTACTCCTACATATTTCTCCACAAACTCAGAGCCACTAGCGTATAGAAAGGACGAGTTAGTTTCCCCAGCTACTGCCTTAGCAAGTAAAGTTTTACCAGTGCCAGGAGGACCGTAAAAAAGAATACCTTTAGGAATTTTGGCTCCCATTTTTTTATATTTATTAGGATTATTAATGAAGTCAATAGTTTCTTGAAGTTCCTCTTTGATTTCTTCTAATCCTGCTACATCTTTGAAAGAAACATTTGGTTTATCATTATTTTTATTACTTTCTTTTTCACTAGTAAAGGCAATAGGAGCTAATTGTGGTTTAGAATCTAGGTTTAAATAGTAAAGGCCAACACCTACTGTTAAAAGCCATATAACAATTCTCTTGCTACTACCCATATAATGGGCAGGTTTAGAAGAGATATATTCGTCATAAAGGAGTATAGAAGATAAGATTACCCCAAAGACTAAAATTAGAAAAACAAATTTTTTCTTTTTCAAAACAACCCCACCTTTTCTAAAATTGTAAATATAGTTTAACCATTTAAAAAATTAATATAGAAGGAAATAATATAAAGTTGAAGGAAATATTATGTAGATGTATAATGTATTTACTGGATAATTTAAATTCTAATTAGTAATGGAGGTGTACTTATGGAAATAAAGAAATTAGTGGAAAAGTATAAGGACGATATTATAAAAACAACTCAAGAAATAGTAAGTATTAAGAGTGTGGAAGAAGAAGGAAAACCAAATATGCCTTTTGGAGAAGGACCATATAAAGCACTAGAATACGCTTTGAATTTATCAGAAAAAATGGGATTTGAAACTAAAAATTTAGAAGGTTATGCTGGTCATGCTGATTTAGGTCAAGGTGATGAAGTCGTAGGTATACTAGCTCATTTAGATGTGGTGCCAGAGGGAGATGGATGGATTTATCCACCATATAGTGGAGAAATCCATGATGGTAAAATTTATGGTAGAGGTACTATGGATGATAAGGGACCTGCTGTAGCATGTATGTACGCTATGAAAATTTTAAAAGATCTAGAGGTGCCTCTAAATAAAAAAATAAGACTAATCTTTGGTACTAATGAAGAAACAAACTGGGGTTGTATGAATTATTATTTCAAACATGAAGAAGCTCCTGACATAGGATTTACACCTGATGCTAACTTTCCCGTAATTCATGGTGAAAAAGGTATAATTAATTTTGATTTGGTGCAAAAATTAAATAGCAATTCATGTGGGGACATAGTATTAGAAAGTGTTAAAGGTGGAAATGCTCCTAATATGGTTCCGGACTATTGCGAAGCTATATTGAAGGTAAAGGCAGATGATATTTTTGCTATTGAAGAAAAGTTTAGTAGTTATATAAAAAACACTGAATATCCTCTATCTATTGAAATTAAAGATGATAGGATTAAAATAAGTGGAGAAGGAATATCAGCCCACGGTAGTACTCCGGAAAAAGGACATAATGCAATATCCTATGTAATGAAGTTTTTAGAAGAAGTCTTAAATGGAGATTGTGATGTATGTCAATTTATTAAGGTATATAACGAAAGAATCGCATTTAAACATCATGGTGAGGATATAGGCTGTGGTTTTGAAGATGAAGTATCTGGAAAGCTTAGCTTTAATCCTGGTGTCATAGAAGGAAATAAAGATGAAATTAAATTAACTATTAATGTTAGATATCCTATTAAATCCTCCAGTAAAGAAGTATACGATGGTATAAGAGAAAACCTAAAAGATACAAATGTAAAATTAATAGAAAGGGATGGGGAATCTAAACCTTTATATATGCCTAAGGATCATCCTCTTGTAGAAAAATTGATGAAAGTTTATAAAGAGGCAACAGGAGATGTTGACAGTGAACCAATAACTATAGGTGGGGGAACCTATGCAAGGGCTATGGATAATGCAGTAGCCTTTGGACCTGTTTTTCCAGGACAAAAAGAGCTTGCTCACCAAAAAGATGAATATATCTCTATAGATAATTTAATGAAATTAACTGAAATTTATGCAAAAGCATTGTATGAGTTGACAAGATAAAGTTTTAAGAAAAACAAATATTAGAGCACAACTTAATTAAGTAGGGTAAATCTCTAGTTTTAATAATAAAATCATTGACATTATCTTTTAAATAGCATATAATGATTAAAGAAAGCAAATATAGGAACAAGTAGAAGTATCCGCTTCTCACCTTATAGCTAAAGCTCATAGGGTTAAAACTACAAAGATAATGTCTTTGATTATTTTTCTGTGAATTAAGCGGGTATTTTATACCCGTTTTTTTATTTAAAATTTTAGGAGGTGTCTTAATATTAAAGAACTTCAGGTTAATGAAGAAATAAGAGATAAGGAAATACGCCTTATTGATGTTGATGGTACTCAGTTAGGAATAGTTAATAGTAGAAAGGCTATGCAAATGGCCTATGATAAAAAATTAGATTTAGTAAAGGTTGCTCCAAATTCTCGACCACCAGTATGTAGAATAATGGACTATGGGAAGTATAAGTATGAAATGGCTAAAAAAGAAAAAGAAGCAAAGAAAAATCAAAAAGTAATGAACGTAAAAGAGGTAAGGTTTTCTCCAAATATCGAAGAACACGATTTAAATGTTAAAGCCAATAGAGGAATAGATTTTCTTAAAAATGGAGATAAAGTTAAAGTAAGTGTAAGATTTAGAGGTAGGGAATTAGGACATACTAATAAAGGAAAAATGGTACTAGAACAATTTATAGAACTAACTTCAGATTATGGAGTTGTGGATAAAAAACCTAAAATGGAAGGAAGAAACATGGTTATGTATCTAGTTCCAAAGACGGAATAAAAAAAGGAGGTAATCAATATGCCTAAAATGAAATCTCATAGAGGAGCTGCAAAAAGGTTTAGGAAAACTGGTACAGGAAAATTAAAAAGAGGAAAAGCTTATAAAAGTCATAAGACCGGAAAAAAATCCCCTAAGAGAGTTAGAAACTTAAGAAAAACTGCTATGGTTAGCAAGGGAGACCATAAAAGAATAAAAGACTTATTACCATACTAATTAAATTTGTAATAATATAGCAGAAGGAGGTAGTTTACAATGGCAAGAGTAAAAGGAGCAGTTAATGCCAGAAAAAAACATAAAAAGGTTTTAAAACAAGCTAAAGGATATTATGGTGCTAAAAGCAAATTATATAGAACGGCAAATCAAGCTGTAATGAAATCATTAAACTATGCTTATATAGGACGTAAACATAGAAAAAGAGATTTTAGAAAACTTTGGATTTCAAGAATAAATGCTGCTGCTAGATTAAATGGCATGAATTATAGTACATTTATTAGTGGGCTTAAAAGAGCCAATATAGAAATAAACAGAAAAATGTTATCAGAAATGGCTATATATGATCCTGAAAGTTTTTCAAAATTAACAGAAATAGCAAAAGAAGCTTAAAAATAAAAGTTCCGACTTCGGAGCTTTTATTTTTTATACATATTTTCCATATACTTTATATATAATATAGTCTCAGTGATTTTTATATTTATTGATATTTAAGGGGACAATATCAATATCCAAGAAGGGAGAGACTATTAGATGGAGCGATTTATTGTTATAGGCTGTGGTAGATTTGGTTTAAATCTAGCTAAGACTCTTTATAGCCTAGGAAACGAGGTAACAGTTATTGATGTTAATGAAGAGAAAATAAAAGAAATATCTAATAATGTAACCCATGCAGTTCAAGCCGACGTAATGGACGAATTTATATTAAATAAATTGGGAATTAGTAACTTCGATGTGGCAATTGTTAGTATTGGTACTAATTTAGAAGCATCTATAATGGCTACTCTAATGGCTAAAGAACTAGGTGTAAAGAAAGTTATCGCTAAAGCTAGAAGTGAGGTTCATGGTAAAATTTTATCAAAAATTGGAGCGGATAAAATTGTTTTTCCTGAAAGAGATATGGGAATTAGATTAGCTCATAATTTAGTTTCTGCGAATATTTTAGATTTTATTGAATTATCCCCCGAATATAGTATAGTAGAAATAGTAGCCATGAAGGGATGGAAGGATAAGAAACTAAAGGAATTACATCTTCCCACCGAATATGGTATAAATATAATGGCTATTAAAAGAGGAAAAAACATAAATGTTTCCCCCTATGCTGATGATATAATAGAAGAAGGAGATATTTTAGTAGTAATAGGAAATACAAAAGATATAAGGAGAGTAGAGAGGAATGCGGGAAAATAATAAATATAGAAAAATTACTAGTTCTTCTAACCCTGTAATCAAAAATATTAAAAGTTTATATAAAAAAAAAGCCAGGTGGAATCAAAAAAGATTTATAATTGAAGGTGTGAAATCCGTAGAGGAGTTATTAAAAGAAGGAAATCTAATAGATTATATAGTATATTCTGATAAATTACTTATTGTAAATGAAGGAGTGGATTTACTAGATAAAATAGATGAAAAAGATATAGAACTTGTTCATGTATCTGACAATCTTTTTAAAGAAATTACAAATGTAGAAAATCCTCAAGGAGTTATGGCCATAGTTAAATTTAATTTAGTATCCTTTGAAGACATATTAAAAAATAAAGACTTTTTAATATATTTAGATGAAGTAGCAGATCCGGGAAATATGGGAACTATTATAAGGACGGCTGATGCTTTTGGAGCAAGTGGAATAATTATATCTGAAGGCTCTGTAGATGTTTATAATCCTAAGGTAGTTCGGGCATCAATGGGCTCGATTTTCCATGTTCCATTATGTTATGTGGATGATGAAAAGGAAGCTTTTGAAGCTTTTAAAAGGGAGAAAATTACCATATTAGCTACGGCATTGAAAAGTGATAAATTTATACATGAAGTAGAATTAGGAGAAAACACTGTGCTAATAATAGGCAATGAGGCGAGAGGGGTTTCAGAAGCTTCTATAGACAATGCAGATGAATTAGTAAAAATCTATATGTCTGGAGAAGCTGAATCTTTAAACGCTGCTATAGCAGCCTCTATTGTAATGTATGAAGTAGCAATTAATAGAATTAATGAAGCTTGTACTTTGCAAGGTTAAGTGCTATAATTTAATAAATAGTTTTAGAAATTTCGACCTTAATTTTACAATTAGGTCTTATTTTTTATACAACCCTAGGAAAGGAGTTAAAGTATGAAGGAAAAATTAATACAAATAAAAGAAGAAGCCTTATTAGATATAGAAAACATGAAGGATTTAGAAGAATTAGAGAAACTAAGAATAAAGTTTTTAGGTAAAAAAGGAGAGTTAACAAAAGTACTTAGGGATATGGGAAAGGTTCCAAAAGAATCTAGACCAGTTATAGGCAAAATGGCAAATGAAATTAGAGAAGATATAGAGAAAGAAATTTCATCTTCAAAGGAAAAATTTAAAGAGCAACGTAAAATGGCAAGATTAGAAAAGGAAAGAATAGATATATCTATATCTCAAGAGAAATTAAAATATGGACATATTCATCCACTTATGAAGACAATTAAAGAATTAGAAGATTTATTTATGAGTATGGGTTTCTCTGTAGTTTATGGTCCTGAAGTTGAAACTGTTGCAAACAATTTTGATGCTTTAAATTCACCAGAAGATCACCCTTCTAGGGATATGACTGATACTTTTTATATTACTGAGGATATACTCTTAAGGACTCATACATCCCCAGTTCAAATAAGGGTTATGAAGGAAATGGAACCCCCTATAAAAATTGTATCGGCAGGTAGGACCTTTAGATTTGATGATGTAGATGATACTCACTCACCTATGTTTCATCAATTAGAAGGATTGGTTATAGATGAAAATATAACTATGGCTAATCTTAAGCAAACTATAGATATATTTATAAAAGAATTATTCGGTAAAGATATGAAAACTAGATTTAGGCCTCATTACTTTCCTTTTACCGAGCCTAGTGCAGAAGTAGATGTATCTTGTTTTGATTGTAAAGGTAAGGGGTGTCCTACATGTGATGGAACTGGTTGGAGTTTGGAATTATTAGGTTGTGGCTTAGTACATCCAAAGGTATTAGAAAACTGTGGAATAGACTCTGAAAGATACTCTGGTTTTGCTTTTGGAATGGGAGTAGATAGGATTGCAATGGTTAAATACGGTATAGATGATATTAGACTTTTATTTGAAAATGATATGAGATTTTTAAAACAGTTTTAGCTGAAATAAAGGAGGTATTATAATGTTAGTGCCAGTAAAATGGTTAAAAGAATATGTAGATTTAGATATGGAAACAAAAAAGTTAGCAGATGAACTAACTTTATCAGGTTCCCATGTAGAATCTATTATATCTTTAGATAGAAATATAGAAAATATTGTAGTAGGTAAAATTTTAACTATAGAAAAACATCCAAATGCAGATAAATTATTATTACTAAAGGTTGATATAGGCTCTGAAAAACTTCAAATTGTTACAGGAGCTACAAATATCAAAGAAGGAGATTATGTACCTGTAGCCTTAGTAGGGGCAGTATTGCCAAATGATATTAAGATAAAAAAATCTAAACTTAGGGGTATTGATTCCTTTGGAATGCTTTGTTCTTTTGAAGAATTAGGTTTTGACAATAGTGTAATTCCTAAAGAACAAAGGGATGGTATCCTTATTTTAGACAAGGAATATCCTCTTGGAGAAGATATAATAAAGGTACTTAAATTATATGGAGAAATAATAGAGTTTGAAATTACGCCAAATAGGCCAGACTGTTTAAGTATTATTGGAATGGCTAGAGAAACTAGTGCTACATTTAATAAAACTTTAAAATATCCTAAAATAGAATTAGAGGAAGAAGTAGAAAATATTAATAATTATATAGAAAGTATAGAGATTTTAGATAAGGATTTATGTCCTAGATATTATTCTAGAGTAATAAAAGATGTTATAATTGAACCATCACCTTTGTGGTTACAATTAAGACTTATGGAAGCAGGAGTAAGACCTATAAATAATATTGTAGACATAACTAATTATGTTATGCTAGAACTAGGTGAACCACTTCATGCTTTTGATATAGATAAAATTGAAGATAAAAAGATATATGTAAGGCCAGCTAAAGAAAATGAGAAGATAAAAACTATTGACAATATAGAAAGAAAACTTGATTCTTCTAATTTAGTAATTGCAGATGGAAAAAAACCTATTGCTATAGCTGGTGTAATGGGTGGTTTAAATAGTGAAGTAACAAAAGATACGAAAACTATTTTAATAGAAGCAGCTAATTTTAATAAGAAGAATCTTCGAATTACTTCCAAAAAATTAGGATTAAGAACAGAGGCTTCAGCAAGGTTTGAAAAAGGCATAGATGTAAATTTAGCAGAAATTGCTTGTAATAGAGTTTGTCAACTAATTGAAGAAATAGGTGCTGGAAAAGTTGTTAAAGGATACATAGACGTATATGAAAGAAAAGAAGAAAAAACATCAATAAATCTGAAACCAGAAAGAGTAAATAAAGTACTAGGCATTGAAATGATAACAAAAGAAATGATTGATATTCTTCGTGGTTTAGAATTTAAAGTAAAAGAAAGTGGTACAGAATTAAGTATTATAGCTCCAACCTTCAGATTAGATATAACTGAAGAGGTTGATTTAATTGAAGAAATAGGAAGAATATATGGCTTCCATAACATTGAAAATAAGCCCTTCATTGGCTATTTAACTAGAGGAGAAAGACCTTATAATAAGGTAATCGAAAACAAAGCAAAGAATACTTTAGTAGGATTAGGTTTAAATGAAATTATGACTTATTCTTTCATTAGTCCAAAATCTTATGATAAGGTGAAACTTCCAAAGGAAGATTATAGAAGAAACTATGTAAAGATTTTAAATCCCCTTGGAGAAGACTATAGTTCCATGAGAACAACTCTTATACCTAATATGTTAAAAGTGCTTTCTAGAAACTACAATTATGGTGTAGAAAATGCATATGCATTTGAAATAGGTAATGTATTTTTGCCTAAGGAATTACCTATAAAAGAATTACCTAAGGAAAAAACTGCATTATGCCTTGGTATATATGGAAAGGATGTAGACTATTATGCTATAAAAGAAATTATAGATATTCTTTTTAAAGAATTAGGCATATTAAATGTTAAATATATAAGAGAAGAAGAAAATCCAACCTTCCATCCAGGTAGAACTGCAAATATAGTTATAAAAGATAATATTATAGGAGTAATAGGTGAAGTGCATCCAGATATATCTGAAAATTATTCTATAAAAGAAAGAGTATACTTAGTAGAGTTAGATTTTGATGCTACTATTAACTATGCAGATTTAAGTAGAAAATATAAGCCATTACCTAAATATCCAGCAATAGTAAGAGATGTTGCTATTGTACTCGATAAAGACACAATGGTTCAAGAAATAGAGGAAGTAATATTAGATAATGGTAAGGGTTTAATAGATGAAGTTAAACTATTTGATATTTATGAAGGAGAGCAAGTACCAGAAGGTATGAAAAGTGTAGCTTACTCTATTGTTTATAGATCTTATGAAAGAACTTTAAAAGATGATGAAATAAGTAAGTTACATTCAAATATTATAAAAAAATTAGAAGAGAGTTTTAATGCTGAATTAAGAAGCTAAGGAGTAGAGAGTCTCTACTCCTAAAATATTATTAGGACAATATTAAGGGAGATGGTAAGTTATGACGGAAAAAAGAAAAGTAGACATAACTATTGATGGTCGTAACTTTACAGTAGTAGGAAGTGAGTCAGAAGACTATATTAAAAGTTTAGCTGCTTATTTAGATAGTAAAATGAAAGATGTATTAGAAAAAAATACAAAATTAAGCTATTCAACAGCGGCAATACTTACAGCCTTTAATATAGCGGACCAATATTACAAAACTAGTATAAAGTTAAATGAAATTAAAGAAAAAACCAAAGAACCTGTGGAAGGTTATGCTGTGTTGAAAAAAAATATGGAAGAGGCTAAAAAATATATAGATGAATTAGAAAAACAAGTTAGTAAATATGAAAGGGAATTATTAACTACTCATAAAGAAAATGAAGAAAACAAAAGATTAGCGGAAAAACAAAGGCAAGCTTTAGAATTGAAAGAAAAAGAATTGAAGGAAAATGAGGCTATTATTAAAGAATTACAAGATAAATTATTTGAAAATCAAATAGAATTAATTGAAACGAAGAAAGAATTAGAGGAAGCAATTAGAGATATTGATACAGAGAAAACTTTGTAATTAGGGAGGACAATTTAAAGAAGTGGAAAATATAACTGATGATATTGAGCTATTAGCTCCTGTTGGTAGTATGGAATCCTTATTTGCTGCTGTAGAAAATGGTGCCAATGCTGTATATCTAGGAGGGAAACTATTTAACGCAAGACAATTTGCAGATAATTTTAGTTTAGGGGAATTGAAGAAGGTAGTAGAATATGCTCATTTAAGAAACGTTAAAGTATATATAACGGTTAATATATTAATTGACAATGAAGAAGTAGAAGAGACATTAAATTATGTAAAGTATTTATATGAAATAGATGTAGATGGACTTATAGTACAAGATATAGGTTTAGCCTATGCTATAAGAAAGATATTTCCTGATTTTAATTTACATGGCAGTACTCAAATGACTATTAATAATTTAGCAGGAACAATCTTTTTAGAAGAACTAGGATTTAAAAAAATAGTCTTATCTAGGGAACTTTCTTTAAAGGAAATAAAATATATAAAAGAAAATTCTAATATACCTTTAGAAGGTTTTATTCATGGAGCCTTGTGTATTTCATATTCAGGTCAATGCTTAATGAGTAGCATTATAGGAGAACGAAGTGGAAATAGAGGTAAATGTGCTCAACCTTGTAGAATGCCTTATACTTTAGTAAATTATAAAGATGATACTATTGTAAGTGAAGAATTTAGCAAAAAATACTTATTAAGTCCTAAGGATTTAAATACTATTAAAGATCTAGATAAATTAATAGATAGTGGAATATCCTCATTAAAAATAGAAGGAAGAATGAAAAGACCAGAGTATGTGGCTACTATAGTTAGTAAATATAGAAAAGCTTTAGATTATGGTGCAGATAGTATAACAAAAGAGGATAGAAATGGAATGCTACAAATATTCAACAGAGGTTTTACAAAAGGTTATATATTAGATGATTATGGTAAAGATATTATTTCATTTTATAGACCAGATAATAGGGGGATATATGTAGGGAAGGTAAAAAAGATTGACAGGAATAATATGTATTTATTATTAAATGAAGATATTAAAGAAGGCGATGGATTAGAGTTTGAATTAGAAAATGGAAAGTATAAAGGACTAATAATAGAAAACTCTTTAGAGAAAGGTAAAGATGTTAAGCTAAATATAATTAATGGAGTAAGAAAAGGCTCAGATGTTTTTAAAAGTTCAAATAAAAGCTTATTAGAAAATGCTAGAAAATCCTATGAGGATAGGCAGAAGATTTACGGTATTTCCATGAAAATTTCTATAGCAAAAGGAAAACCTGCAAAATTAATTGTAAGACAAAAGAATTGTGAAGTAAAGGTTTTAAGTGATGAAATTGTGGAGGAGGCTATTAAAGTACCATTAAGTGAAAAACGGATAAGAGAACAGCTTAATAAATTAGCCGATACTCCATATATATTAGAAAATATAGAAATAGATTTAGAAAAGGATTGTTTTCTACCTATTAGCCAAGTAAATTTATTAAGAAGAAAGGCTATAGATAAATTGAACAAGAAAAGATCCAACTTTAATCATAGGGAACCTATTAATGAAGAAATATTTTCAAGAGAAAGAAATAATTTAATTAAATTCAAGAGAAAAAATAGTTTTGGTACAAGAAAAATAAATGTTAAAGTAGCAACAATGGAACAGTTTAAACAATTAAATTTAAAGAAATTAAATAGAGTTTATTTAGAATGTTTTGAAGAAATAGGAG
>NFYZ01000906.1_pt1 | contig 17124 bp, 16 predicted proteins | sample 1092561 | NCBI WGS metagenome assembly NFYZ01 (sample SAMN03609887, study PRJNA323583) | gut metagenome | isolation source: feces | host: Rattus norvegicus | place: Malaysia | collected 2013 | reverse complement strand
TTCTTAGCAGTATCTTTTTCTTTACAAAGATCTTGATATTCTTCTGCACAATTCAAATCATCAATGCAAGGTGCAATAACAGAATTTAGTTTATCAATATCTTCATTGGTAAATTTCTGTGTACTCATAATCAATTCTCCTTTCGTAGATTAGATGTAATTTTGAATCTCATTTGCAATATAGTCTTCAATACTCATAACGATAGTATTCTTTCCAGCTTCAGTAAGAGCCAGTTTATGAGGATTAATAATATCTACTGTATCATACTTAGTCATATCATAGCATTCCTGGAGCATCTTAAAATTAGAACTCTTATCCTTGACATAGCTAATAGCAGATTCTTTAATAGTAGAAATTGCATTAATTACATCTTGATTAGAAAATTCCTTAATAAAAGATTTACTTCCGTCCATTGCATTAGACATAGCAAAGTTAGACTTAGGAATAGCAATACTAGAAGCAGATTCATTTAGAACTCCTCTGGTATATGCATGAGGATGAGAAGGATAAATGACATAGTCATAAGTAATCATCTTAAGATTCTCAACAACTGCACCCTGAGGAGTACTAGAAATAGTACCAAGTGCACGAAGAGAGAATGCAGGAAGAACTCCTTGACGCAGATCCTTATCAAAAGCTTCACCTAGAGCATTATTGGTTCCCTGGAAGGTAGCCATAACATTATCACCTTCCATCCAAAGCTTTAGGTATCTAACACAGATCTTAGTCGGATCAATAGTTTGCTGACGAACCAGAGAACTAGCATCTGCTCCGATAGGATGTCCAGCTTCTCCACACAGTTGTCCAGCTGCTAGCAACTCTTTCTGCCTAGGAGCATTAACTTCTCTAATCAGATCTGCAGTTCTATAAATACGTCCATTACGATTCTTTTCATTACCTGTCTGAAGAACGCCAATACCAGTAACACGATTATTATTTTTATCTTCTCTAATGTCTACACTTTCCATGCAAACACTAGATTCATTTAGAATATATCCAATTTTGCCCATGGTAATAATACCTCCCATGCTAAAATTTGTTAGGCTAATTACTAAAAAGTTAAGGAATAATACCCGAATAGACTATTTGCCTATTCGGGTAATTTTTAATTATTCATCATAATATTTAATCTCTGTATTTTTATGAAGCCTAAATCTAACTTTAATAGGATTACCATTTTTGGCAACGATAAAATCATATAGTTTTTCTAGGAAAGCAATATTGAATACATCGTCATCATTTCTAATCTTCTTTTCTAGAATTCTAACTTGTTTTTTACCATTCTTTTCAATAATGGCTTTCTCATCAATAGTAAATACATTTCCTCTTTCTGTTGCTGCAAGATAACCAAATACTCTATCAAGAAATTCAATATTATCAGGATGCATATTCCTATTATTACGAGCAGATTTCCACCAATTCAATTCTGCTTGATAAGATGAATTTCCATTATTATATGCCATATTTGCTCCCAGATAATCGCACATAAGTTCAATGAGATATCTAAGAGGAATACGTACAGCATACCCTCCTTCATCAAAATCGTCTGTCCAGAATTCATAATGATGAGGATTACATGCCTTATGATGCATCCAAGGTTCAGAATATCCGCAAATTTGTTTATTCTTAATAATGGGAGATAATCCAGGAGTGGTATACTTTACATTTGTAATAAATTCTTTGGGAGAAAATTTAGAAAGATCATGCATAAATCCAACAAAAGGCATTCCACATCTGGAGCAATAAATATATACATATTTCTTGTGGGTAAGAATAGTCTTAAGATGTAGTTTCATTTTCTTCCATGTAAAATCTGTATTAAATTCTTCCATAATTATTTTCTCCTTATAATTATTAAGCAAAATCGGCACACTTTTTAAAAGTAATTGTCATCTGACAATTCATATGATCTCCACTACGAAGATAGATCTCATGCTTCTTTAGCATATAATATACTCCAGTATATTTAGGATTATCTTCATAATTAGCTAAAGTATATTGTTTATTGGGGGTAAAAATTCTACTATCCATATCAATCTTAGATATAATAAGAGTACTAGCATTTTCAGCAATCTTAGTTTTAAGATTAGATGCAGCATTCTTATCTTCAGATACTGTAATAATAGAAGATCCACTATCACTGATATTAGTAATCTTAGAAGTATTAACTGCAGAGGATTGTAGATTTGTGCCTTGCTCTACATTAACTGCACTAATATTTCCAATAATAGAACTAGAAGATCTATCAATAGAAATTTGGCAGTCAGTTCCTGGCACATATATAATATATGCATCTTGATCAGGATCCTCTACGATACCAGAAGATAATCCTTGATATTTTGTAAGATCCCGAACATCAATTGCTACATTAGGGTGATCTCCATCCTTAGCATCGATATACGAGCCATCAAAGCTTCTTAAATAAGTTTTCTCAAAATCCATATAAAACATATAATTTCCTTTATAGAAAGATGCTTTATTATTTAGATATCCGATAAACTTAACTACAGAACTTAGATTAGGGCATACAAATGTACTAATCGAAGTATCGTGATCAAAAGGTTGTAACACAAGGTTATTCATATCTTTCAAAGCTTCTTTTACTAAAGCTTGAGTAGATTTTCCTTGCATAATTCCACCAAAAGATTTTTGATTCTTCTTTTGTAAATCTAGACTATATAATCCAATTCTACAATTCTTATATGATGTACCTCTATCTTCATGTACTTCATCAAGTTCTTTATAAGAATTAGGATCGTCTGCCATTAAATAATCAAATTCTCCATAAATAACTTTTTTAGGAGTAGCAGATGTAGATCCTTTATTTCTTGTGGAATAAAGTTTTAGATACATCTTACTCTTTCCCTGATCAGGAACCATTTTGTTATATGTAGATGGAAGTAGATTTACGTTGATATAAATAAGAGGCATCATCTTATTTTCATAATCATGATCTACTGTAATATATCTAATACATTGCTTAGGAATTTCTATTGCTTTATCTTCGCCTTCTTTATTAAAGGCCAATTCACATTCATAAGTAAAAGTACTGATAAAAGCTTTCCCCATTTTGCTATCCTCCTTAATAGAATTATATAAGAGTGAACCCAATAAGAAATTTTAGAAAAAGAGGAGGATCATGATAAGACCCTCCTCAATTTTTATTCCCAATATTTTAAAGATGATTGCCCAAAGAAAAATGCTTTAATTCTGCAGAAAATATAATGAATATATTCTTGCCTACAGATATTATACAATATAGATCTATTAGATACAGGATTTTCTATATCTCTTACGGTGCATCTTTTAATTTCAATATTCTTAATTCCTTTAATACGATTCATGCAAATATCTAATATTGCAGAATTATAAAAGGCACAAGGTTCATAAAAGATAGAATCGGACCAATCAGAGAAATTCATTAAATTATTACTAAACAATACTCTATTGAATTTACAATAATTGAATAAAGCTCTGTCCATCTTACAATTTTCAAATCTCATATGTTTAAAGCTACAATGCTCGATCCAAATAGATACAAGATTTGACATTCTAAAAGAAGCAAAAGAGAAATCACAATCATCAAAATTAGCACTGTCTAATTTAGTATTAAAGAATTTTGCTCCAAAGAAATTACAATGGCTAAAAGTGGATACTTCTAAATTAGCATTAGAAAAATCTACATTTTGAAAACTTGCATATGAAAGATTTTTAAATGACAGATTAATCCCACTAAGATCCAATCCATCAAATATTGCTCTATAGGACTCCCAATCTTCTACATCTTGTGCAAGATAATGAACATGTCTTTCAAGAATCTTATTAAGGGTTTCCTCTGTCATACTATCAATTCCTTTCTTTTTAGAATAATTAATTAGGAGTCACTTTGACTATAAACCTTAAAAATGGCTCAGTGGAACACTAATATAATCAAATCTAAGGAGGTAGATGATCAATGGTCGTACTTGAAGATCTTAAAGATTTGCTTATGTATAAGAAGCAATTCTTCCTTCCTGTGAATATGAAGGATAAACGTCATGGATCTGCAATCATGCTCATGACCCCAAATTATCAGTCATCTATGCTAGCAATGACTGAACCTTATACACTAAATAGACGTACCTTTGAGTCTTATTATATCGAAAAAACAATTACAAGATATATTCAACAACAGACTGAATCTGTTGTTGAAATTACTGATCCTGGTGAATATCTTTTTGAGGTTGAACTGACTTCTAAAGAGAGAAAAGAACTTGACGATAGTGAATTCGGTATTCCTGAACAAAGAAGATACCCTCTGAATGATGAATCTCATGTACTAGCTGCTATTAGATTCTTTAATCATGTAGAAAAGGAATATGAAGCAGAACTTGCTAAGAATATCATTAAAAAGATTAAAGAATATGATATGGCTGACAAAGTTCATGTAGGAGATGGAAATAGATTTAATCCCTATTGGGAAAAGTCTGGTCTTGTTAATAAATCTACTAATGAAGCTGGTCAGATCGTTAAACCTGCTCCTGATCCTGAAGAATATAAGAAAACCCTTATTAATGCAGTAAAGGATACTCTTCAGCTTAGTGGATATAAATGTGGAATTCATAAGGATGATAGATGGGGCACTGATGAATTTATCAATGGTGTGAATTCTCTCTATATTGGTAGATATGATGATACAGAAATTAAAGATGTAGTCAATCAAATCAAAGCTGTTATTGGCCCTGGATATAAAGTATATGAAGACGATTTTAATTCTGTATTTATTGATGGCCCTAATAAAATAATGAGAGAATTCACTGAAGATGAATATTTCAATGAGTTCAATATTAAGAGCTTTATTAGTGGTACTGCTATATCTTCTGCAAATAAGAAGATGAATAAAGATTATCGTCTTCTAACTTTCACTGGATATGAAAGAGATATCAATATTGTGCAGAAGTATATTGATCAAGAATATATTAAGGCATGTATGACAAAGGTCAAGCAAAAGATGCCGTATGATAAGATCAATATTATTTGCTGTGGTGATGGATCTAAACCAGAAGAATTCACTCCTACTTCTGTTCTAGTGTATACTCCTGAGGCTTTTAAACATGCTGGTGGAAAGTTTGGATATGGAGACTATATTAAATATATTCTTCAGCTGTATGCAGTTTATTGCATCAAGATGCCTATTGGAAGTAAATATGAAAGAGTTCTAGATAGTCTTGCAGAACCTGCTGCTATTCTATTTTCTGGAGTTGCAGCAAAAGAAATTGCTAAGAAGACTAATGATGATCAATTTACTGTAGAACGAGTATTCCAGTATATTATTGATAAAGATGGCATTGATACACTGCTTAAGATTCTCAGATACAATGCAACTGCTGCTGTTATGAAATATGCAGCAGAATATGGAAAGATTTATTATCCTATTAATAGATCTCTCTTTGTAGAAATGACTGAAGAGAATGAAGAATATCTAAAATCTCTTCAAGAAGATACTACTATTCCTGTTCCTAATCCTATGCCTGATAGTATTAGAAAGCTTGGAAATACTGCAGAACGCATTAAGAGAAGGCTTAAGTCTAAGACTATTTATAAGCTTAATAAACTTAAAAGAGATCTTGAAAAAGGAACTGGAGATTCTGATAATCCTGGATATACTATTCAAAGTCTTGATGTAAATATTCCTACTCCTTCTAATGGATCTTCTGTTACTAGTGAATCTTTTAGTCTTTCTAAACTGAATCTCTGGTCTCAAGGAGACTATGTAAATGAAAATGGATTTGTATATCTATTTGAAGATTCTGCAAAATATGATATGCAACTTCGTAAAGCTCTTTATAGAGATAGATTGAAAAATGATAAAGCTGTTATTCAGCTATATAAAAAGGTAAAAGCTGATATGCCTATTATCAGATATACCTTTGTTAAAATGAATAGATACAATAATCGTAATCTATTCTATGATCTATCTTATTACAATGAGTCTTTCTTTAGAAATATGGCTATGATCAATGATAGCGATCGTAAAAATATTATGAGACTCTTTAAAACATATATTGAGCTTATGGAACGTCTACTAAATGATGATTCTCTAAGTGGATATTCTAAGAAAACTGTTTTTATTCCTGTACTAGATTGGAGACACAATAACTCTCTAAAGATGTGGATGTACAAAGAGGATATTAATCCTATTTCTGCCATCTATTATTATATGAGAAATAATCCTAAAGAACTCTCTAAACTATTTGGAGATAAAGACGTTGTTTTTCTTGGAGCTAAGAATTACTTCAAGGTAAACTTTGCTAAGGATGATTTTAGTAAGAGTGGAAATGTAACTAAATTCCTAAATCTTATTAAAAGAATTGTAGCCCTTGGGTATAATTCTCCTGCAGATCCTGATCCTGAAGGTGAGCTTGAAGATTCTCCTAAGGGAATTGCTATGGCTATCATTGATAAAGTTGAGCAATCTAAAAATGTTCAAATCAATGATATCTCTAAGCTAGATAATCTTTCTAATGATCAGAATCTTTATAATGATCAACCTGCAAAGGCAAGTATGATCCCTGAAGAAACTGCTGTGAAAAAGAAAGTAGTAGATGCTGCATATAAAGTATCTGATGATGTAGTCACTACTACTTATGCAGCAAATGTCAAAAATAAGGTTGTTAAAGTTTCTGTAGATAGAAAAACTGTTACTAAAGAAGAGAATAAAGCGGCCACTGGAGTATCTGATACAAAATCTGCAAATAGTACTTCTTCTAAAGAAAAGAAGGATGCTATTGTTGACTCTGTTGCTCAGGCAGCAAGAAATTCTGACAGCGTAGATACTGCTATGAATAAGCTTGATGATGATCAACAGTTTAAAGATATGGTCAATGCTATCCAGAATGATGATGAAGAGAATGTCAGAGTTGATAAGTCTCAAGCATCTGCTGTTATCGCTAAGCAAGAAGAATTTCATAAGAAAGATGTTGAAGGAAAATCTGTTCAGGATCTTCTAAATGTAGATACTGCAGAAAAAGAATTGCCTGAAACTAAACTAAAAGTATCTTCTATCAATGATGATTGGCAGCATATGACTTTCATGAACTTTGATAAAGATTATGATCCTGATAGTGATATTGTAAAGATGCTCGATGCTATGCAGCATTGGACTTATCCTATTGCTGTTACAAATGTTAGTGTTACTGACAATTCTACATCTGAAGACATTGTAAATCTATGGACCATTGAATGTATAGATTATAAGAAAACTAAGTTTACACTTAAGGTTGATATTCCTAAATTTATCAATGGATCCAACTTCCTAAAACTCCGTGGCAATGAAAAGACACTGATGATTCAATCTGCACTTCTACCCATTATCAAAACTGGTTTGGGAGAATGCCAAATTATTGGTTCTGGCGGATATAACAAGATCTTTGTTAGAAGATTTGGTTCTCGTAAGGGTCAATCTAATGCCTATGCTAATAAACTCATTAGAGCTATTAGTAAGTATTGTGATAAGCATGATGATATTAAGTATGTAGCTGGCGATAATACTAAGGTTTGTACTAAATATGAATTGCCTATCGACTATATTGACCTTGCCCAAGTATTTAACTCTATTGAATCTGCTGGTCTAAAGATTTTCTTTAATCAAGATGAACTTAGATCTGAATATGAAGTGGATGATACTAAGGGCATTCCAATTGGTGTATTTACTCAATTTGATTCCAAAGATAAGACTGGCAAAGATGTAATCATCTACTATGATGGAACTTCTAGTCCTACTCTAGCTGGTTATATCACTACTTTGCTATTCTATAGATCTCAGGAATTTATGGAATTCTATAATAGTCTAAAGATTACTGGTACTCGCTGTACCTATTCTAAGGCTAGTATTTTGAATTGTGAGATTCCTGTTATTCTAATTTGCTCTTATCTTGAGGGTCTGATTAAGACAATGAATAAGGCTGGAATTAAGTATGAATTCGTACAAGAGCTAAATAAGGATATCAAATATAGTACTTATCAGGATTATATTGAATTCTCTGATGGCTATCTTGTATATGAAGCAAATTACTCTTCTAGTATGCTTATGAATGGTCTTAAGGAAAATGATACTTCTTCTTATTCTATCAAAGATGTAAATAATAGAAGAATGTATCTAGAATTCCTTGAGACTTATACTAACAGCCTAAATTCTGATGGTCTAGAAAACTCTTATGACTGTATGATTGATCCTATTACTAAGGAAATTCTTGAGAGATTCAAGCTTCCTAGTGATTATGTTGGTATTCTAATCCATGCAAGTAATATGCTTGCAGATAATAAGTACGTACGTCATATCGATCAAGGTGGCCGTAGATGGCGTCGTAAAGAACTTATTGCAGGTTATTTCTATAAAGCTCTTACTACTTCTTATCAGGATTATGCTAACCAGAATCGTCATACTCGTAAGAGAACAAAGATGACGATTAAGCAATCTGCTGTTATTGATCTAATTGTTTCTAAAGATCCTGCTACTTCTGACCTTTCTATTAACAATGCTCTAAACGACGTTGAATGCTCGAACTCTGTTACTAACAAAGGTCTAGTTGGTATGAATGTTGCTCGTGGCTATACTATTGCTACACGTGGATACGATGATTCTATGCTTAATCTATTAGGTATGGATACTGGATTCTCTGGCAATGTTGGTATTAATCGTCAAGCAACTGTTAATGCTAATATTGAAGGTGGAAGAGGATTTGTTAAAACTATTGATGGTAATACAGATAAATTGTCTTCTGCTGCTTCTTTTACTATGACAGAAGCTGTTACTCCTCTTGGTACTACTCATGATGATCCTCCTAGATCTCTGATGACTTATGTTCAGACTTCTAAGCATATGATTCGTTGTGATAATAATGATCCTACTCTACTTACTACTGGTGCAGATGAAGCATTGCCTTATCTGACTTCTGATATCTTTGCTTATAAAGCTAAGGAAGATGGTAAGATTGTAGAATTGGTACAAGAAGGTTTCGGTAAGAAAAACTATATTGTTGTAGAATATAAGAGTGGTAAACATGAATTTATCAATCTTTCTGAAGAGGTTAAGAAAAACTCTGATGGTGGATATTATGTGCCTATAAAACTTGATACAGATATGAGTGTTGGTAAGACTTTCAAAGCTGGTCAAATTCTTGCATATGATAAGCTATCTTTCTCTAAATCTCTTGGTGAATCTGGTAATCTAGCCGCTAATATGGGCACTCTTGCAAAGATTGCTATTATTAATACTGATGAAGGATTCGAAGACTCTGCAATGATTACTGAATCTTTTGCTAATAAGCTAGGAACTCAAGTTATTCAAGGAATTGAAACTAGACTAGAGAAAGGTTCTAATATTCAGGTTAGTAAATATCTTGGAGATCAAGTTATGGAAGGTGATACTCTATTTACTTTCCAAGCTGACTTTGATGACGAAGCTATGAATAGCCTGCTCAAGAATCTAGCAATGGATGCTGGTGAAATTTCTGAATTGGGCAGAAATCCTGTTAAATCTAAATATACTGGTATTGTATGCGATATTCAAATCTATCGTACATGTGATATTGATACTTGCTCTGAATCTCTACGTAAGTTCATTGGACTTTATGAGAAGAGAGTTAAAGATATCAAAAAAGTATATGATCAGTACGGAATTGATTCTGCTATTCTTCCTAAGACTGGTAAAGTTCCTGAAGTTGGTAAGACTAAAAATCTAGATGATTCTGTTCTAGTAATCTATTATATCAAATATACAGATACTATGTCTGCTGGTGATAAGATTACTTTCTATTCTGCAAATAAGGGTATCATTAAGAAGATTATTCCTAAGGATGTGGAGCCTTATACTGCTTTCAGACCTAATGAGCATATTGATAGTTTCATGTCGTTAAGCTCTATCTCTGGACGTATGACTTGTTCTATTCCTCTATTTGCAGCAACTTCTAAACTTATGGTAGAATTGGATAGATCCGTTAAAGATCTAGCTGGAATTCCTTACGACGAGAGTCAATTGTAAAAAAAAATAAATCCCGGTAGAGAGTTAATCTCTACCGGGACTTTTAGTTATTTTTCAAATGTGAAGCTGTGCTCATCCTCACGATTGAGGATGATATCAAATGCAATCCTACACATCATATCACCCTGATAATCCTTTGAAATGATAATGTTCTTACACTTCATTGCATAGAGGACCATCATATTATTATAATCATCCTCTTCCTTGCTATATGCAAAAATAGCATAAAAGATATTATCATCATTGGCCATCTTTTTGAGATCAATAAGGCGAGACTGAACCTCTTCTTCAGTCTTTCCCTTAGTAGGGAATAAGAGAAAAGTACCATTAATCATAATTGTTTCCTTTCTTTTATTTACTGGATGTAGTATCATTACAAGCTAAATATAGCAAGTCATACAACGATTTAAGATAATAATACTCCAACAATCGTTCAAGTATCAATAGATACAACCGCTTAGCTTTATATTCATCCATTTATACCATCCTTTTTAGAAAATATTACCTTGAGAATCTTGCATACAATCTTTGCCACACCAAGGGCAAATGCAATGGTTAGAGCATCCATCATAATATGTCCACTGTCTCTGAGAAGGCCAGCAATGCCAACCAATAGTATTACAATAGAACTTTCTCAAAGGTTTAACAAACCCTGCAATTACCCAGAAAGGGAAAAGCATTAAGCATACAATAGAAAATGCTGAAATTGCATAAACCATAACATAAAGCATAATATCAAGAGCATCCATTTTTATATTCCTCCTTAACGATTAGGACATCCGTATTTTGCTTCAAGATCTTCTACCCTCTTCAACGCCAGTTTACCAGTACCAATCCAGAGAGGATTGCAAACGATCTCAATAGGATTGATATCCTGTTGATTAGAAAATACAACAGTGAAGCATTCAATCTGATTATAAAGATGAGACTCAGGCTTAGGCTGATAATCAAGAGCATAGCCATCGCAATAGGTTAGAGGAGTCTTCTGACCCATAGGAGTACACTCTGCTTTGATCATTGCCAGGATTTGCTTCCGGCGCTTACTGCTTTTGTTTTTCATTTTCTTCTTCCTTTCTATTACTTCTGCATTCCTGCAGCACATCCGATGAAAATTGGTTTGAGTACTATATGATATTTTCTATTGAAACTAAGGATAATATTATAAAGAGTACTCAGACTATACTTAGCTACAAGCAGCGACTTATTAGAAGAATAGTAATAATAAATCGCAGTAGGAATTCCATCTTCTTTAGGAGGAATAATTTCTAATCCAATATAATAGAATTTATTGCTCTTAAAGAGATTACCAATCCATATGCCTGCAGCTTTAATTAAGATTGCTTTTTCTTCATCCATTAATTATTTCCTTTCATATTGCAATCGGAGAAAGAATTCATGGCATCAAGCAGTGTATAATCACGACCTCCTTTCATATAAGACTGATACTTTGTGATAAAATCATACAAATATGCATCATCTTCATGCATATAGCTATATTCCATACTAAGACTAAAAGGAGATACAGACTGATCAATGTCATAAATTACTTTATTCTTTTGATCATAGCAAGTAAGAAGAATCTTAGAAGATTCTTTAACTCTTCTTACAAAGTAGATATGGCCATTATCAAGGAAATTAAAGTTATGAGTATCCCATCTAGGCCTTACAATATCTCCTATTGTAAAATTGTGAGTGACATTATAGGATTTATTAAACAATGGATGGATATCAGGAAAATCTGTACCTTCCTTAGGTTTGAAATTATCACAGAAAATCTGAAAAAGTTCTCCATTGCTACCAAGAATGCAAGCAAATGCAGCATTATCTTTCTCAGATTTATACTGATCTCCTCTAGTGAGTACAGTTGCATCTATCAAATGAAACTGAAGGTTAATGAACATCTCATTTGCAGGATTATCATTAACACATTTTTCATTGAAATACTTAATATAATCCGTAGCACAGACAAAAGAATCAAATACTCCACCAGGATTGTTACGAATATTATTAAGAGAGATCAACGAAGATTTATTACCCCGGTATATTGTATATACAAGATCAGGATTGTTATTGATATAATCATATGCAATATCCGATCTTGTGATATATGTGTCGATAGCAGCCTTAATATCTTTATCATCCGTAAAAGACTTAAGCTGCATAAACAGAAGTCTCTTATTAGCAACAGGAATATTAGAATCGTAGATCATATGAAGTAAAACTTCATCAGTAGTTATTTCTTTATAGAAATCTTTCCTATTGCTTTTAAGAGTTTCATACATATCTCTCATAGTAAAAGTAAGAATTTCTTTATTCTCAATAATGGAGTCAATAAAAGCTTTCTTATCCTTGTTCATAATGCATTTTCCTTTCTTTATTAAACAAGATCAATATACTGAATTGGGAAACTTTCTACAGATGCAGTCTTTTTATTGTTATTACGAACAACTGCATTGTGACCAACAAAAGAATTATCATTCAAATATGCTATAATATAATTCTCTTTCTCAGCCACATTACAAAGGCCTCTAGTATAAAAACTATTATAAACCTTTACCTTCTTATTAGGAATGAACTTATCGATGCCTTTGAACTTGAAAAGATGATCATAAGGAATCTCTACAGATTCACTGTAATCAAAGATAGGATATTTCTTTTCAGAAGGACTATGTTCATCAACTCTAAAGTCATAGATGAAGAGATCGATGATATGGCCATCTTTATTAAAGTAAATATCTCCATTAGAACAATCAAGATCTTCATACTCCTCTTTGAAAAGCAGAGTTTTAGATACCATATAGAACAACTGATAGCTAGTATCATGAGTATTTTCTTCATCTTCTCGATACTGCTCGTGATCAAGAATGATCATTGCTTGTGCAGCATCAAGATCAATTGCAGTACCAATAAATCTGTTGCACTGGCCCTGATGATTGCTTAACTCCTCAATGCATCTGTCTGTATGTTTCTCATGATACTTCATAGAATAAACATTATAGACAAATTTCATTCCCTGACCAGTTTTCTTTCTAATAAGATCATACTCGTATTTTCGACACTTAATATAAGCATCAATAGTCTTTCTGAATTCTTCATCAGAGAATTCCATCAGATTGGTAAGCAATCTGAACTTATCATTCAGAGTATGCATAGACTCGGTAATAAGAATATACAGCATTTCATTGCTTACCAATTTCCAATTATTATTGAAAATCTCTCTCATAGCCTTAGAGGGAACACAAACAGAATCGTTGATGATAGATTTGATAAATCGTTCCTTGTTGGTAATACTCATTTTAGTACTTCCTTTCATATCAAGAAAATTATTCGGCGAAGATCATTCATAGATCTTCACTATTATAATATCTAATTAAAATAAAATATTTAATATATAAAATCAACTAAACTATAATGAGTGAGAGGGTTTAATTATGATTAATCCTGTTAATCTTATCAAATTAGATGATATCAGAGATAGCTCTGGTAAGACATTCCATATAGGACAATTACCTGATTATGATCAAGAAGATTATGACCTTGCAAATCCAAAAGACTTTGAAAGATATGTAAAGGACGTTAAATCTGAAGTTCGAGGATCTTTTGAATATAGAGAGATGGTCAAATACCTTAGAGAATATTGTGGAATGGATAGATCTGGGCTTAATCCTGATATTACTAATAATGATAGCAAACATGTAAAAATTGAAATTCATCATACTCCATTTGTATTGGAGGATATAGTACGAATTGTTTATGAAAAGAGACTAGCTAATCATGAAGATCTTTCTGTAGAAATGGTTGCTAAAGAAGTAATGGCTTGCCACTATAGATGTATTATAGGATTATATCCTCTTACAGCTACAGAGCATGAATTGGTTCATAATGGATATCTATTTATTCCACCGTCTAAAGTATTTGGTAGATATGATTTATTCATGCAAGAATATGCTCCTTATATAGATCCTGCTGATAAAGAAACTATTGAAGAAATAGAATGTCATGAAAAATCATTTAATCCTGAAGAGCAAAATATGCTATTATCTCAGTCTAATATTTACTTAGATCCGGAGGGTGCATATCAAGTTCCTCAACTAGACCAATTTAGTCAATCTATTTCTAATAGAATTGATATGATTAAAGATAATATGTATGCTTTGCCTACTATGCAAGAAGCACAGCAATTACCTGTACATCAACAAGATATAGAAGCTATAACTTTTCTAGACGATTCTAGCAGTAATTAAAAGGAGGAAAACTAATATGAATTATGAAGATCCTATTCTAGAGGAAGTTGAAATTCCTAGAGATTGTCATGTATATTTCCAAGATCCTGTAGATCTTAAGATTCAAAATGATAATAATCAGAGTAATATGAAAGTTGTTCTTCATGATGATGAATATCCTACTGATTCTACTTCTAGTGGCATTCCTGTGCATACTTCTGATGAAGAACCTCCAGTTGAAGCTAATAGTCCTATTGAGGCTATTAGTAAACTAAGAATGGATCCTCGTAATGTTATGATTGCTAAATACGGTGATAATTATTACGTTGATCATAATGATCTTAAGTGCTATATGGATGCATGTAAGGAAACTAAGTATGAAAATGCACTAAATAATATCATTAAGGTTCATGAAGACGATGATATTAGTGCTTCTAATATTAGAGTCATTATGACTAAATCAGATTATAGTGCAATGGGTGAATCTACCAAGAACAAAATTAACGAGTCTTCTGTTAGTTTTGATATCTATGGTTGATTATAAATTATCCGGATAATATATTTTATATTCTTTGCAAAGGAAGGTATATCTTATGCTAAACTTTTTTGATGAATCTGATGAGATGACCATGGCTGTTCAGGTTGGTCCTGACTCTGAGATTGTTGCTTCTTCTGAAGATGAGAAGATCGATAATCCTATCTCTGCTGCTAAGAGTGATCCTGAGACTATCTCTGTTGCTAAGTGCAATGAGAGCTATTACGTTGACTGCAAGGATGTTGTCAAGTATGCTAAGCTGGCAGAAAGCAATCTGATGGATTCTCTAAACAAGATCATTGCTTGCAATGAGGGTGTTAGTGCTCAGAATCTGTTCGTTGTTGTTGATGAGAGCACTATGAAGTATGTCCCCGGTCTGGAGAGATATGGCGTTCAGTGCACTCAGTACGTTGTTCGTGAGAGTGATGGCGTCGATGATGTCGAGATGGATGTCCAAGTTGGTCCCAATGAGGATGAAGTCAAGGTGTCTGAGGATCCCCAGGTTGTCAATCCTGTAGATGCTGTCAAGCGTGAGTACAACAATGTCGTCGTTGCTAAGACCCCTGATGACAAGTTCTTCACTGATGTTGAGGATGTGCAGAAGTGTGCAGAGCTGAAGTGCGAGAATGTCGTTGAGACTCTGAACGGCATTATTGCTGCTAATGAAGGCATGAGTGCTCAGAATCTGAGTGTCCTGATTCATCCGAATACTTCTAAGGAAGTTAAGGATCTGATGGAAAGTGCCGGTGTCAATATGGTTATTGATACGGACGAAATTTAACTCCGATCATTTAAATAATGGTGCTATGGAGCAATCCATAGCACCTCTTTTATTGTTAAATTCAAATCGTTTTTTTTTTGATTACTAATTTATAATGGCCTTATAATTGGTAATTATTAAGAAAAAGTGAGGTAATATAATAATGGCAATATTTACTGAAGCATTTATAAATGAATTCTTTGGATTCGGTAATAAAAAGAAAAAGGAAGATAATAAGTCTACTACATCTTCTCAAAAAGTTCTTAAGCCTGAGTCTTATGATTGGAAAAGAATAAATGTTAATTCGCCTAGTAAAGCTACTTTTGAGCATCTTGAAGAATAGAGAGTCCTTACAGCTGAAGGTTTTAGAATAGATGGTGATGAATCTTTTAAATTGATATCTGATTATTTTGTTGATAGTTCTGCATTTAAATCTACTAGTAAGATTACTATTCCTATTTATGTAATTAAAGGAAAAGTAATGAATGACTATTATCATCTTACTGGAGAAAATGCATATACAAACGATCTGACAATTGTTTGCATTGACTGGGCAAGTGCTAATTGTAAAACTCCGTATAAAGGTCAATGGCGGTATTTTGATGACGTCGTATATAATAATAGTATTCGTGAAAAAAATTCTGGAAATCCGTATTATACTGAAGATAAATAAGCAAATATCCTGTAGTCCTTAAAAGACTACAGGATTGTTTTTTCACTTCTTTATAATCATTAAATTTAAAGGAGGAATTCAAATAATGGCTATATTTACTGAAAGTGTATGCTTAAATTGGTTTAATGAAGTTTCATATAAACCAATTATTTCTTGGGAAGAAGTAGAAGATATTTTAAATATTTGTAAATCATTTATAGATAAGCATCAATTTCTGAGATCATGTACCACTTATACTACAAAAGAAAAATATGATAAATATGCAGCTGAAGCATCTACTCCTGAATACTCTAAAACTAATGGCAAATATCATGATTTTACTATATGCTCTATTGATGTAAAAAATAAGTCTAAAGGAGCAGTAGATGCTGTTGCAAATCTTCAAAAAGAAATATTTGAATATCGTAAGAAAACAAAGAAAGATTTTTATATCGGTGGTGGAGATGGAAAATTATTTATACGAATCCTTAAGATTGATAATGAATATATAGCGAGAACTAAAATCCCACAAGTTCTTAAGGATATTATTAAAAGGATTAAAGAACTAGATAAGCAATATCATGCAAAATACAAGAATGAATGCTATTATAAAATTACTATTCTAACTCAAGCTAAAATTAAAGAAAATATTAGTGATGAATTGGAAGGTTCTGAATTTGCAACCGTAGATATTATCGATGTTAAAGATGATAAAAAATGGAAAGATCCAAATTTGTCAAGAACTGAATTTATTGATCAAGTAAATTCAAGATGGCAAATATTTGGTGATCTAATAAATGATATTCAAAAAGAATTTAACGGATATATTGACTACGATGGAGACAAATTCGATGCTCAAATTTATTTTATAAATAAAGATAATGAATAATATAATCATTAAATTTAAGGGAGTGATTAAAAGAGATGGCTATT
>NFYZ01013079.1_pt1 | contig 17136 bp, 29 predicted proteins | sample 1092561 | NCBI WGS metagenome assembly NFYZ01 (sample SAMN03609887, study PRJNA323583) | gut metagenome | isolation source: feces | host: Rattus norvegicus | place: Malaysia | collected 2013 | reverse complement strand
CACAAACGTAAAAGATTCTCAGCATGTAATGGTAGAAGACATACTTCTCAATGCAATGCTTATGACTGATGGCTACAAGCTTGGTCATCACTGTATGTACCCAAAGGGAATGACACAACTTTTTAGTAATTTTACACCACGAGGAAATAAGTACCTCCCAGAGGCAAATGAAGGTGTAGTTGTATTTGGTATTCAGTATTTTATCAAGAAGTATCTTATTAATACGTTTAATAATTTCTTCTTTAACCTTGATGAAGATACTGTTCGAAAAACATATACTGATTTAACTACATCATTTCTTGGTGAAGCAGTTGCAAAGAAGGTAGGTGTAGATCATATTATTGCTTTGCATAAGCTTGGTTATCTCCCTATTAGAATTAAGGCACTTCCTGAAGGTTCATATTGTCCAATCGGATGTCCTGTTTTGACAATCACAAACACACATCCTGATTTTGCTTGGCTTACTAATTATTTGGAGTCTATTCTTTCAAATATTTTGTGGCAACCAATGACATCAGCTACAATTTCAGATGTTTATAGACGTGAACTTGTTAGACATGCAATGAAAACAGGTTTTTATAATCCTAATGATTTGTCTAACCTTGATTTCTTGTGTCATGATTTTTCAATGAGAGGTATGAGTTCTCTTGAAACTACAATCACTTCAGGCATGGCACATCTTACATCATTTTGTGGTTCTGAATCAGTACCTGCAATTAAAATGATTGAGTACTATTATAAAGCAGACCCTAAGAAAGAATTAATTGCAGCTACAGTACCAGCAACAGAACATTCAGTGGAATGTTCAAATGCAACAAATGATTCTGGTATTCCAGATGATGAAATTTATTTTAAGAGAATGCTTGATGAATTTCCTGATGGTATTATTTCTATTGTAGCAGACGGCTATGATTACTGGTATTTTATTACAAAGATCGTACCTAAGTATAAAGAACAGATTATGAGTCGAAATGGTCGAGTAGTTATCCGTCCTGATAGTGGTGATCCTGTAAAGATTATTTGTGGTGATTCAGAAGCAAATGATCAATTTGTAAAGATGGGTTCATATGAATTTCTTTGGAATACATTTGGTGGAACATTTAATAAGAAGGGATATAAAGTACTTGATACACATATTGGACTTCTTTATGGTGATTCTATCAATATGAAACGTCAAAGAATGATTTATGCACAACTTGAAGATAAGATGTTTGCTGCTACTAATTTGATTTTGGGAATTGGGTCATTCTCTTTCCAAATGAATACTAGAGATCAATTAGCATTTGCATGTAAGGCAACATGGTGCTCTGTAAATGGTAAATCTATCGAAATTTTTAAAGATCCAAAGACTGTTACTGGTACACCAAAGAAATCACATCGTGGCCTTATTATGGTTGTAAAGGATGAAAATGGTAATTATAAACCTATTGATCGAGTTTCTATTGAAGATGAATCATCAGATAAGAATGAATTGAAGACGGTGTTTGAAGACGGTAAGCTTGTAAAAGAGTTTACACTTGCAGAAATTCGTAAAACACGTCAAGATGCAGTTCATAAACTTCTTGATGGTACTATTGATTAAAAATAGACTTATAAATTATAATAGGTTATGATCAGTAAGTTTATGTATTTCGTAGGTTTACCGTGTTGCGGTAAATCTACGTTTATATCAAATAATTATTCAGATGCAGGTCATTTATGTGATATGTTGTCAACTCTATTATCAACAACACATCCATTTGATGATTATTCATTTGAAGAAATTAATGAGACATTAGAGAATAATTTAATTGATAATTCTACATGGATTATTTCTGCCGATGAAATTAAACCTATGTTAGAAGGATATACTGATGAACATCCTGAAGTTGTTCATGAGGATTCTGTTCAATTAGCAAGACGAATGATTTTTGAAATTGCAAAATCAAAAAATCTAAACGTTAATATTATTCTTGATGGTGGCGGAATTAATAATCATTATAATCTTAGTATTATAGATTATTTGAGAGAACATAATGTAGATAAGATTACTTGCGTATTCTTCGATACTCCTGTAGAAGTTTGTATAAAGAGGCTTCAAGGACGAACTCGTAAAGTTCCAGTTGAAGATATTTATAAGAAAAACTTACGTATTGAAGCATGTAAGAATAAATACATTCCATTAGTAGATGAATTCATACGCGTTGATTATTTTACTAATAAGTATTTACTTCTTGACATGGATGGTACATTAGCCTGTTATGGCAAAGCAAAACTTGACATTCATGGTAATTCCGATTTTGTAAGTAGCGAACTATTTAAAAATCTGAAACCAGTGAAACATGTTATTGATTTTGTAAAGGAACATTATGACATGAATAATGTATATATTGTTACTGCATGTGCCAATTCAATTGCGTGGAAGGAGAAGAATGAATGGCTTGATAAATATTTTCCTGAAATTCCTGTTGAGAACCGAATGTTCGTTGGAAATAAAAATTTCAAGCACGTCTTTATTGAGCAGCTTGCTCATAAGATGAAGTGGGATCTTAAGGATGTATGTCTTATAGATGATTTTCATGATACATTAAGGAAATGTGATGAAATCGGCATTAATGCTGTGCATCCCTCTAATATTGATTCAATGTTTGACAAGTATTCTTATCAGGCATAAATAAGAAAATGGTTAGATTCTTAAACGAAATAAAGAATCTAACCATTTATTTTTATAATTTTCATAATTAAAATATTTTATGTATCTTTGTAATATAAAAATATATGGTATTTCATATTAACAAATATGAATTTACCCATAGCATTTTTACATATACTAATATATAAATATTAAAAATTTTAAAGATATGAATAAGATTAAATATTTTTTGATTCTGCTAATTACTGTAATTACATTTGCATCTTGTTCTACTACATATGCATCTACACAATCACCCTATGAATATGATGATACATATACAACATCATCTGTTACATTTTCAACTGTTGTTAGATATGGAACACCATATTATATTGATAATGTTTTAAGTTACTATTTATATAGAGGTATTTATTATTATCCATATAGATATAATAACTATTGGTATTTCTATCCATCTCATTATTGTAGACCTCATGGATATGTATATCATTATAATCCAGGTTATAGACATTATATGAGACCTGGTCCACGTGATTATGAATTTAAACGTCCACCAATGAGACCACATAGAAATCCAAATTATGGAAGACCACATGATAGTCGACCACCATTTAATTATGGTAGACCGAATCATAAACCATCATTTGGAAATCAGCAACGTCCACCAATGGATCGAAGACCAAATTTTAATAGTAGACCTTCAACTGATAGGAGACCTAATGGATTTGGTTCAAGAAGAAGTTCAACGAGAGTAACACAAGGACATTTCCCATCAAATAATAGAGGAACCGGACATTTTGGTGGTAGAAGATAAAAAATTAATATATTAAAGGATATTACACAACAATGTAATATCCTTTATTTATTTTAAACAAAAGTTAATTTCTGTTATATAACATATAAAGTTAAATTATAATAATAAAGTAGATGACAAACGAATTACAAACATTCAATTTATCAGATAGAGTATTATACATTAATGATGATATAGATAATGTTACATCATGTGATACTGTTAAATTTTGTAATAACTTAATAATAAAAGATAATAAAATAATAAAAGAAAATACAAAAATATTAGAAGATACATTTCATCAAAAGCTAAAGGAAAAAATTACTCCACCTGATGTAAATGTATATCTTAATACTTTTGGTGGTGCATGTTATGATGGTTGGGCTATACATGATATGTTAAGAAATCTTAATAACCATTGTAAAGTTAATATATATGCAGTTGGTGCATGTTTATCTGCAGGCACATTTATTCTTCTCTCAGTTCCATATGAACAACGATTTGCATATAAAAATACAACATTTATGATTCATACGGTTTCATCTCTTGCTGTTGGTAAAGTTGCAGAACTTGAAGATTCAGTTAAAGAAGCAAAACGATTAAATGATATGATATTTGATTTATTCATGAAAGAAACAGCAATTACAAAAGCAGATCTTGATGATATTTATGACAAGAAAAAAGACTGGGTAATAACAGCAGATGAAGCATTAAAACTTAAGTTAATCAGTAAAGTAATCTAAACTTATACTGATTAACTTACTATAATTATTAGCAAAATATATCATTAATATAAGTATGATTATTAATAAAGAATAGATAGATTTTATATTACCTGATGGAACTCCTACTAAGAAATTACTTGTTTCATATGTAGATAAAAAAGGAGATGTTAAATTTTTACAGTATCCTGTTCCTAAAGAATCAATGTTCGAATGGAAATATACAAATAAGGCAAATGCAGATAAACCATTTCAAGAATATGATTTTGCAACAAAACAATATAAGTTTAATCCAGATGGAACTCCTGTTATGCATCAATGGAAATCATATGATAATAAATGGGTTAGAAGAAATCCTGTAGATAAACTTCCAGAACTTCGTATAAATGAAATTCTAAATTCATTCGGAAAAGCAGTTGACCCATTATTTGAAATGAATATTCCACCAACATGGTGGTGTGATATTGAAACAGAAGTTTCAGAAGATGGTTTCCCTGATCCAGAAGAAGCATCTACAAGAATCAATACAATATCAATGACCAAATTTCCACAAACAATTATTTGGTCCAGGAAAAATCTAACAGAAGAAGAAAAAATTTGGGTTCAAGAACAAATAGAACAATATTCAGAAAAAAATAATGGAACCCATATAACTAAAGGATATAAATTCGAATTCAGATATTTCCCTACTGAAAGAGAAATGCTTGAAGACTTCATAGACTTCATCACACCAATTACTGCAATGTCTGGTTGGAATTTCCTTGGATTCGACTGGTTATATATCTATAATAGATGCAAAATCAATAATATTGATATTGAAAGAATATCTCCTACCAGAACATTTACAAACTTTAAAATTACACCACGCGCAGGAGGTAAAACAATTAATGTTAAAGTCCCAATGCACAAAATTATATATGACTACTTACTCGTATATAAAACATGGGATATGACAATTCAACCTAAAGAAAATAATACACTTGATTTCGTTGCAGAAAAAGCATTAGGCATCAAAAAAGTTAATCACCCTTGGGGATTCAAAGAATTCTATGAAGAACATTTCAAAGAATATGTATTTTATAATTGCATCGATACAATATTGGTAGAACATATCGATAAATTCTTAAAAACTGCTGAAATCTGGTATATGCTCGCATGTGAACTCAGACTTGAATTAAATGTTGCATTCTCAACAATTCAACCTACACATGTCGTAATGTGTAACTTTGTGTATCCAAATTATAAAGTAATACCAGAGAAATCTTATAAAAAAACAGACAATTCAGATGGAGATTATGTTGGCGCATATGTGTGGCCTACTAGACCTGGCATCTTCAAATACATAGGTGGATTAGATTTCGCGTCACTATATCCATCTATTATGAGGCAGTTCCAGATTTCTCCTGAATCATTTTTGTTTAAAGATGAGAATTATATACCAAAATCTGATGAGATTAAAACATGTTCAGGTGCTGTTTATAAGAAAGATCCAAATGCTGTGGTTCCAGCTATTCTTACACATTATTTTGCATTACGAAAGGCAGCAAAAATGGATAAGAAAATAGCTAATACAGAATATGAAGAATTAAAACATATACTTGAAAAACGAAAACAAAGTGCATAAATAACATTATGAATAATGAATATATAAAATAGTATTATAAAGAGCATTCATTAAATAAAAATAAGATACCTGTTAATATTATTGAATATTTAAATACACAGTTTATCGATAAATCTGGTATGGATATTATCGATAAACTGTTATGTATATTAAATGATACTAATGATGTACCAAGATGTCCTATTTGTGGAAAACCATGTAAACGTGACGGTTATAAATATCACAAAAGTTGTGGTAATTCTAAATGTATATATGGTCTGAAAAAGCAATCTATGATTAAAAAATATGGGGTTGCAAATCCATTTCAATTAGAAAGTGTCAAAGAAAAAATAAAGAAAACAAATATTGAACGTTATGGTGTAGATAATCCCGCAAAATCATAGAAAGTATGGGATAAAATTAAAGCAACGAATTTAGAAAAATATGGAACCGAGTATGTAATGTCTAATGATAGTATTAAAGAAAAAGTTAGATAGACATGTATTAAAAAATATGGCGTTGATAATGTTAAGAAATCAGAGTTAATTAAAAAACATACTATTGAACATAATTTAGAAAAATATGGTGTTGAATATCCTACACAATTACAATCAACAATAGACAAAATACATGAATCTAAGACGAAACATAAAACACATACATGTTCAAAAGAAGAAGATAAAGTATATGAACTTCTGAAAACAATGTATAATGATATTAGAAGACAATATAAATCAGAAGAATATCCTTTTGCTTGTGATTTTTATATTGCAGATAACGATTTATATATTGAATGTAATTTTCATTGGACACATGGTAAACATAGTTTTGATAAGAATAATCCTGACGATATTAAGAAATTAAATTTATGGAAAAAGAGGTCAGAAGAAAAAGATTATTATATTTCTGCTATTGATGTATGGACAAATAGAGATATTATGAAAAGAAAAATTGCAGAAAAACATGGTTTAAATTATTTAGAATTCTTTTCATTTTCTGAATTAAAGAATTATTTTTATGCATTAAATAAAAAGCAAGCATAATAAATTTAAGTCTATAACTTCGTATAGTTATAGACTTTTTTATTTTTAATTATTATAATAATTAATTTAAATATTACTATAATAGTATAATGAATAAAGAGATAAGAGATACGATGAATATATTATTTGAGACAACAAATAAAAGAGAGGAGCAAGCAAAGAGTTGTTTTAATCCAGTTAACTGGAAAGTATTTGTTACGTCAATGAATGATAATAGTCTTGTTAATAAATATCCTCGATATAAGGCAACAGATTTCATTTCTAAGACACTTTTTAGTAAAATACTAGATGTTATTAAGGAAATGAAATTAAAAGTCATAGATGAGAAATATGACGATTATAATTGGTATTGTATATTTGGTAATTATAATAAGAATGTTACAAAAATCTTTGACATTGATAAATTTATAGATGAGTCAAAATGGATTAAATCATATGGAACAAGAGGTATAGGAGAGCAATATTACTATATCTATGCTTCTGATAATTGTATTGTTGGAAAATGTGGTTTAGCTGACGGAAAATATAGATGGATTCTTCTTGCAGATCAGAATGTATTTGATGATTTGAATATTTCTATTACTCGATAATTTTAATTATAATTTAATAATGATTAAATTTAAAAAGAAAGATAAACCTATTAGAGATGAATTATCTGATATTTATGAGTTTTTAGATAATATAATGAATGATCAAAAACAAATAAAAGATAAAATTAAAAAGATATATTTAGATCTTACAAGGTTTAAAACAGCATATAACAGGCATTCACATATTGTTGAGTGTGGTATGATTGAAACATGTTCACATAGAACAGATGAAAAGGTTGAATATAAAATGTAATATGATTTAAATTTTATGATTAGATTTAAGGAAAAGAAAAAAGAATTAACAATAGATGAATATAACAAATTCATTAGTTTAATTAATTCATATGATTCTAACATTAAAGCATTAGATCATAATACGGATTCATTAAGACAATTTTGTTTGAATCATAATCATTATACAAAAAGTCATATATCAGAAAAAGCAATGCAACAACACATTAGTTTTCATAAATTAATACCATATGATTAAATTTAAAGAAAAGAAAAAAGATCGTATATCTGTTATAGAAAATTCTATTGATAATATATTAGATACATTAAAAAATCTAACTGATACACAAGAAGGTATAATTAAAAATTATGAATGTTTACGTAATAAATTTAATTCACATAGACATAGAATGTATACAAAATATTCAACTGGTAGTCCAATACTTTAATTATGATTAAATTTAAGAAAAAAACAAAGTTAAAACATGTTAAAGACAGATTAGATATATTAGAACAAAATATAGAAACACTTAATAATAATATTTTAAATTTGTATATATGTTTTAATATTCATAAACATGGTTTAAATATATATGGGCAAGAACGGCTAACTGATATTCAAAAAAATACTAATTGTCAAATTAATAAATTACGTAAAATTTCCTCATAAAATTATTTATAATTATTTATGGATTTACAAAACAAACTTATTGTAGAAAAAAGGATTTCAGAAAAAGGTCCTTATATTGAAGGTATAGAATTAACGTTTAAAGATATTATAAAATTGCTTATTAAACGTATTAAAGGAAATAAGATAAATATATCTGTATTTGATGAGAATGATGAGTATAAAACTCATGATGTTTATTTCTCATATTAATAATAAAATTAATAATTTAACATGGCAAAAGAAAAAGCATTAGAAATGAATGGCATTATTACAGAATGTCTTCCAAGTACAAGGTTCAAAGTAGAGTTAGAAAACGGATTTGAAATTAGTTGTGTACTTGCTGGTAAACTTAGAATGAATTATATTAAACTTATTACTGGAGATAAGGTAAAGGTAGAGATGTCTCCATATGATTTGACAAAGGGACGTATTTCATATAGATATAAGTAATTATTAATAAATATATTAAATAACATTAGTTAATACAATGTTTAATAAATGTATTGTAAATAAAATACGAGAAATAATTCCTACATATAGATATAATTCATTAAAAGAATTTTATTCAAAATGCTCTTTAATTCATACAAAAATTGCAGATGAAGCTATTGATATTGCAATAGAAGAAAATTTTGAACATGAATTTGAGTTATCAATTAAATATGAATTGAATTCAGAAAGTATGTATGCTATATATGGTTGTATGACACAAAATGGTGATACAGTTCCTATATATGTTCATTATTATGATGAAAATGATTATCAATATGTAGATATTAAATTAAATGATGATGGTATGTATATTTTTATAAATGTACATTATGTATCTACAGATATTAACAAATATAAACATTATCTAAGAACTCAATTATTTTATTTAGAATTCTGTTTAACACATAGAGTATATATAAAAGATAATATAACACTTGTACATTATTTGAAAAATGATATTGATATATCATCTGTAGATTTTTTATTTGCTACAAGAATGTTATCATTATTGTCTCCATCAGAAAAATTGAATAGAATTGAATGTATACAAAATAAAGTAAATGCGTTAACACAACAGCAGATTGATTTAATATGTTACGGTAATCATGGATTTAAACGTGTATGTACATTAATTAATAATTTTATTGATTCTAATTATTATAATTTATTTTATTTCTTTTTATTTCATTTTATGGATGAAGATCCTAACGAAATAAGACCTGTATTTTATTTAGGTTATTTCTTAACAAAATTGAATGTAAGAGATTTTGGAATTGATAAAGATTATATTGAAAAGATAAAAAGGTTCGATTATAAATTAACAAGAAATGATAAGATAACTGCAAAGAAAATATATAATTTCTTTAATGATTATTTTAATCAATATATATATGACTTTTATAAAGTAATCGATGCTGAATTAGATAAGAAACATGAATATGATATGTAATAGTAAAATCTGGGAATGGTGTGTTTCCAGATTTTATCGTTTTAAGAAATAGTTTAATATATTATTATATAAATTTATATTGTTTATTATGAATGACCGTTATATAAAATTTGAATCACAAAAGAAGAATGCAGATGATTGTGCAATACGTGCAATGATGAAATTGACTAATAGAGATTGGATAACATGTTATGATGAACTTTGTGATTTAGGTAGAAAAAAGAAACGTATGCCAAATGAATGGAAAATTATAGAACTTTGGTTAAAGAATCATGGTTATATTAAGCATTCATTTGGGAAACTGCATAAAGGACAGCATCGTTTAACAGTAAGTGAATTTGTTAAACAACATAATAATGGTCATTTTTTATTAAATTTAAGAGGACATGTAGTAGCATGTATAAATGGATTTTATTATGATTCATGGGATTGTGGATATTGTAAAGTATTGACATATTATGAATTAACAGAATAAAAAATAAACATATTAAGAAAATAATTATATAATTTATATAATAGTAAATAATTATAAGATGGAAAATTTAAGTACAAAGCGAGATAAAATTATTAAATCATTATTTCAAAATGAGTTAAGTAATATACAGGAAGAGCTTGATGCAATTAAAGAAGCTGGCACAAATCCTGAAAATGTATGTTCTCAAATTAATTGGGATGCAAAAGATCTTGAAGGTAAAACAAAAGAAGAAATAGATATAATTAATAGTATCAGAAAATTTATTCAAGATTTATTTAATGAATATCAAATAAGATCAACTGCAATTCTTGCAAAGAAAACACAAGAATATGAAGGACTCGATTTCGATAATGATATTGATAGAAAAAATGCAATGTTAGTAGATTTGCAAAAAGAATCATCTGTTCTTCTTATTGAAATGTTTGTTAAATGTATAAATCATTGTAATAAAGAAGAACATCAAAATGCATTCAATTATTATAAGCAAGATCTTGAACAAATTGAAAATCTTTATATCGACATTAAGAAGAAGAATAAAGAACTTGAAAATGAAAATACAGATCTTAAACAAGAAATTGAAAAGATGAAGCAAAAGAAATTTATGGGTTTATTTAAAGTTTTTAAGTAATTATGATTAAATTCAGAGAAAAGAATAATAACGTTAATAAGTTAATAGACCTTATCTATAAAATACTTAATGACTCATATAACAATTATATATCAGAAAAAGAAAAAGAAAAACTTAAACAAAATTTACAAAATAATTTTAAAAATAAAAGTAATTATATCAATATAGAACCATATTTAGATTTAAATAAAATGTTATCTGAATATATAAAAATTGATCCTTATTAAAATATGAGAAAAGTTTTTAATCGAAAAGTAATTTCTAATAAAAAGAAAACTATTGATGAATCTATTGTACGAAGTAAAAAACATTATAACGGTTTAATTCATGCAGGGATTCTAAGAGAAAATAGACTTCATAAAAAACAGATAAAAGAAGATGCTGAAAAGAAATTACCATTATTTATTAGAGACTTAAAATTTGGTAAATCACCAGCGTCTGTTAAAAAATTAAATAGGGAATTTGAGCGTTGGAATAAAGAAAGACAAATGAGAGAATCTGCATAAATAAATAATTAAAAAATAATTAGTTTATATATGATTTCGATTGATTTCAGTAATATTAAAAGTATTGATACAGAAGATAAAAAGTGTAAACCTATTGATTTAAGCAAAACAGGTGTTCGTACAGAATATGTTTATGTTAAATCTGATAAAATTGAATTGACACAACGACAATTAATTGAATTATTGATTAAATATAAAATTCCAGTTGCACAGCAAACAGTAGATGCGATACAACAATATTCTGTATTTACATTATAAAAAATAAAGAGATAAACCTATTTATTAGATTTATCTCTTTTTCATTATATATTAATTAAAATCATTTTAAAAGTTTTCCACGACGTGCTTGTTTTCTTTCATAAAGTACACGTGCTCTAGAACCTTTTGCATGTAAATATGCTTCATTGATAACAATATTACCAGTTCTCGTATTAGGTACAACAGACTCATTATAACATTTACGAACAAGTGCTACAACCTGATCTTCTGTATAATTCTTTGAAAGTCCTTTAACACCTTTCTGAATACCCCATACAAGTGCCTTATCTTTTTTATCAATAACAACATCCTTTGCTTTATCAGCAGCATCAGAAATTTTTGTACCTATTTCCTGAACTAATTCCTTAATATCATTCATCCAGTCTTCAAGTTTCTTTGCAACTTTATCATATGCATTACGAACTTTCTTATCCATTGCATTCCATGCTTCAATAACAGTCTTACGAATCTCACCACCTGTTTCAGTAATCCATGATTTAACTGCGTCTGATTTTGCCTGTAACCATGTCTTTACAATAAGAACAGCTCCATCTTTCTTTGCCTTTGCATCTGCAAGAACTTGTTTAAAGAAATTACCTAATGTTTCAACTGCACCTTGAACCTTATTTGCACATGCCATAAGTGTACCAGAAATAACACCAAGCCATACAGTTAATTTATCTGATGAATTCTGAGCAATCTTCTCTGCACCACCGGTAAAATTCTTATAGAATGTAGTAATACCTTGACTAATTGTTTTATATAATTGTGCAAGTGCTTCCTTTGCTTTCTCTACACCAGAAACTGTTAAACGTACCAACATAGAGATACTACTAAGAACAACAGCTGCAACTGTACTTACACCAAATACAGAACCTTTAATTGCACCTGACATTAACTTAAGAATACCTTTTACAATCATCATAGGTGCTTTCTTAATAACATTACCAGAAGCTTTAAAAAATGTATCCATACCTTTCTTTGCATCATTACTACATTTAGACATATAGTAAGCACACCAAGCGATAAATAAATCTGCATTTTCATCATCAGAATTTTCAAGAGATAATGTTTTCTCTGGTTTCTGTACAGATGAGCCAAAACCAAAAAGTTCATTAAGTGCAGCTTCATCAACATCGTTTGATTCATTTTTCTCTGCATCCTTTACATCATCAGATGCTTTGTCTTCTTCCTCTGCTTCCTTTACTAATCTAGCAATTCGAGGAGTTACTGATTCCATAATAGCATTATAAAGTGCTTTCTGACTTCTCATACTATTTACAGTTTTTGTTGTTTTTTTCATATTATAATTTTCGAAAATTATTTTTTACTTTTATAAAAACAATTCATATAGTTGAATTATCTTTTTATTATTTATTTAACTTATTCATTATTAAAAATAAATATCTTAAAATAAGCTAACTAAAATAATAACTATTATGAGTGAAAAATATAATAATTTATTTGAAGGTATTGATTTAAGTAATTATACACCTAAACAAATAATGGACAGTAAAAAAGTATATGATTATATTGTTGAAGCAAATGAAATTGCAAAAAAAGAAGGTGTTCCTTTGGATGATATAGTAGATGAAGGTTTATTTACTGCATTATTGGGAAGTGCAGTTTCATCAACAATTGGACAGAGTATTATGAAAGCTATATGTAAATGTTTAGGTATAGATGAAAAAGGTACATTAGGAAATTTATTAACATCGAGACTTGTATTAGCTGCAATGGGTGCAGAATTAGGTTATCATTGGTAATTATTAAAAAAACACATATATTATTTTTATGATTAAAGAAATAAAGAAATTATTAGAATCGTTATTTGATGATGACGATGATGAATTATTTAAGGATGATAACATTGATATATCTAATATTTTATTAGAAGATGATGCTAAAAAAATACATGAACAATTATTAAAAGGTATGGTTGTATCTGATGATGATTTAGAATTAGTATGTTAGGATGCATTTAAATATAAAGTAAAAGATTTTAGTGAATTAGTTCATATAATTGCAGATATAAAAAAACAATTATATAAAGATAAGATAGATGCTTTTAATTTAAATTGGCTTGATATTTCTAATGTTACTATGTTAGACCAATTATTTAATGTTGGTACATTTAATAGACAGTATATATTTTGGGATGTTTCAGATTGGGATACATCACATGTAACATCCATGGTTGGTACATTTAACGGATGTAAAGATATTTGTGATTTAAGTAAATGGGATACATCTAAAGTAACATCAATGGTAAATATGTTTTATGAATGCTCAACGTTTAACAGTAATATTAGTAATTGGAATGTAAGTAAAGTTACAAGATTTGATTCTATGTTTTATGGTTGTTCATCATTTAATTAGGATATAAGTAATTGGGATATATCTAGTGCTGAAAATTTATCATATATGTTTTATAATTGTAGAAAATTCAATTAGCCTATATAGAAATGGAATATAACAAAAAATATGGATATAAGTTATTTACTATATGGTTGTTCATCATTTGATTAGGATTTATCTCTAATTGATTTACGATCATTTATGAACGGTTATTTTGATTTATATGATACAGGTACAAAAACATAGAAAGAACATAAATCTGCAAGAGTATTGGATGAATGGGATTTTTTAAAACTTGGATTTGATAGGAGTACAGAACAATTTGACGTAGGCGAATTTGAATATGGTGATGGTGGTGATAACCATTATTATCCTAAAATATATAGGGTAAACATCGATATTGATGCAATTAATCATTTAACAGATGATGATTATTTTATGGATTTGGAAGATATTATCACATTAGAAGGATAGGATCCAGATACATATCAAAATGAAGATTTATTAACAATAGATGTATTAACATACAGTGAATTTGAATTATTATATGATATATGTTCAGAAGTTTCAGATAATAATGTTAACAAAGGAGATGGATTTCCACCTATGAAAATTCTTATAAAAAATAAAGTTATTAATGACTTATATGATATAAAAGAAATTGTAGATAATACCAATATAGAATATTATATTAAAAGAGAATTATTATCGTTAGATATTAAATATGAAGAGTTTAATTCATATACAGGATGGAATATCAATGAATTTAAGAAATTCTTGTTAAACATTAATAATGAGATTAATAAAATTAAACAAAATTAATTATGAGTAAATATTATTCATTATATAACAATATAAAATTAAGAAAAGGCGGTAGGAAAATTGCAAAATTAAGTGAAACTTAGTTTGTTGAAAAAGCTAAAGCATTTATATTAAATGTTTGTAAAGATGACGAATATACAGTAGAGAAAATAAATAATACAAATGCATCAAATAAAATTATTGCAACTTTACCACGTGCAGTCAGACAATCATATTATGATGATAAATCTACTATTCATAAAGACTTTAAAGATATTAAACCTGATTGGGAAAATTTTGAAATCAGGGGTAGTCTTAGAACAGTAAAAGGCTGTCCATATATTATTATGTATGCAGGTGGTGATTGGGAATGTCCTATATGTATTATGGTATATTATGATGGTAAACAATTCAGATGTTATATACCAGAAAAAGGAAATGCATACAGAAAAGATGTAAAACGTTTATTTGGTAATTGTGATGCTAAATATGATCATAAATCTGAAACATATACAGATGAATGGAAGAAAGGTGGTAAAACTTTTATATCAGATGATATGTATGCATTTAGACAATTGGTTAAAGATGGTATATTAAATAAAGAGAAAGACATTAATAAATTAAGGGGACTTGGTAGAAATATAGAATTTGATACAAAACAATGTATAGAAGATTTTTCTAGTAGAGTTGAACCAATATCAATTAAAGAAAATTTAACAATAAAATATAATAAAATAAAATATAATAAATTAACAATGAATAGAAATTCTAAGAGAGCTCTTTATGAGTCAATTATGAAAACTGTTTCTAAAACAGTTAAAAAACGTCTTAATGAAAATTATAATAAACTCAATATACTGGATATATTGATTGAACCTCATCTAGATCCATTACTAGAGTACGCTAGAGTACTGGGTTATTTATATGCACAATGTCATCTAGATGAAGATAATAAATACTTTGATAAATGTTTGCGTTGGCTTAGTGAAAGTGAAAATAAGGACACTATGTTGAGTGAACTTGACAATGGTAAGTATCGTACAGTAGTTAAAGAATTTGTAGAAGACACAAAAATGTTTAATACACTACCTATATATTTGACTGATGATGTAAAATTAACGGATATTTTCTCTGCTGATGGTGATTATTCAGGTTTTGAACAAGATAATTGTTTAGATGAGTTTTTTTATACTTTACTAGAATATAGTGATTCACTTCGCGATAGAATACGTATTGCTCTAACTGAAGAAGTTTAAAAATAATAAAATAGTTTAATGTGAAATTTATAATAAACATTAAACTATTTTTTTATTTAAAAATAATTATGTATCTTTGTATTATAATAATTAAAAATAATAATTATATGAAAAAGTTTTTAAGAAAAATTAAAGAATGTTTTTGTGATTTCATCGGAGGTATGTTAGAAGATGAATATATTGATATGTGCATGAAACAAGAATATTTAAATAAGGTGAATACTAAAAAATAATAATTATGAGTAAGAATTATTGTAAGATTGGGAAAATTTGGTGTAAGAATTGTTCTCATCATGGTTGTAAATACAACTTAATTCAACCAACTCTAAATAACATTAGACCATTGAATACATTAAATACATGTCCTAAAAGAAATAATGATCGTACTATTTCTTTTAAGGAATTAATAATGAATTCATCATTTAATGATATTATGAATGCAATGTATGTATATCATCATGATGAAAAGAAAAATATTGATGGTTATAAACAAGCATTTCATATTCTCAAAAATATGAAACCTATTAAACCATCATTTAATATGTACATCTGTTTAAATACAGTAATTGATGAATATTTAGGGAATCATGATGAATATATCAATGTATCTGGTTTTATTAAAGACAGAGATGTTAGTTATGCAATAGATCTTATGGATTGGTGTAATGTTTTGTATTTGAATATTCACCCAGATACATTAAAGAATTTCAATAAAAATACAATTATTGCTGAAGTTTTATGGGAAATTACCTTTAATGGATATTCACCAGATGATATTGATTCATTTTGTACAAAACTTAAAAACTCATTTGATAATTGTAAACAAAAAATAGGAAACTTATCTGTGTGATAAGTTTCCTATTTACTCTTTAGTTAGTTAAAGAATTTAACTATTTTTTAGTTCTATAATTTTTGTATATAAATATATAAATATAAAAATTATATTAAATTAGTTATATATGAATAAACTTATTAAAACATTGTTAGAAAATCTATTTGATGACTATGATGATATATTCCAAGATGATACTGGAAATGATTATTTAGCTAACAAAATGGCAAAAGATATATAGGATAGAGAAGAAAAATGGATTCGTAATAATATTTATCTTTCAACTGGAAACCC
>NFYZ01006529.1_pt1 | contig 17352 bp, 14 predicted proteins | sample 1092561 | NCBI WGS metagenome assembly NFYZ01 (sample SAMN03609887, study PRJNA323583) | gut metagenome | isolation source: feces | host: Rattus norvegicus | place: Malaysia | collected 2013 | reverse complement strand
GGGACGGTCCTTACTGACTCACAAAATGAGTCAATAAGGACCGTCCCTACTGACTCATTGGGAGGTGTGGAATATGTTAGTAATGATATTTAAAAATTTATTTAACCGGGTAGGAATAATAATGTTATTGGCTTTTTTCATGTCTAAAATAGGATTATTTCGAAGGTTAGTTTCAAAAAAGAATATAACTATTAAAGATAAAATACTACTTTCCATTATATTTGGAGTCTATGGTATTATTGGAACTTATACTGGAATCCCTATAAAAGGGGCCCTTGCTAATGCTAGGGTAATTGGGGTTTTCGTAGGTGGCCTTTTAGGTGGGCCTTTTGTAGGCATTCTTTCTGGTATAATTGCAGGGGGTCACAGGTATTTAATTGATATAGGTGGGTTTACTGCTTTTGCCTGTGCCTTGTCTACTTTTGCAGAAGGTACAATGGCAGGTCTTTTAGCTAAAAGAATGGAAAGGTATGACAATAAATTATTCTTTGCATTAATTACTGGAATGGTAGCAGAAGTATTGCAAATGATAATTATATTAATATTTGCTAAACCTTTTTCAGAAGCATTAAGTTTAGTGAAGGTGATAGGAGTACCAATGACCATTGCAAATGGAATAGGAATAGCAGTATTTATAGCTATAACTGATAGTATTATAAAAGATTTAGAATCAGCTGCAGCACATCAAGCTCAATTAGCACTGAAAATAGCAAATAAAACATTAAAATACTTTAGGAAGGGGCTTAATGAAGATACTGCCCATGAAACGGCTATAATAATAAAAAATATGACAGATGTAAAGGCTGTTGCTTTTACAGACAGAGATAAAATATTAGCCCATGTAGGTATTGGAGAAGATCATCATTTAGTAGGTAGTCCAATAAAAACAAGTTTAACTAAAGAATCAATTAAAAAAGGAAATCATTTAATAGCAAATACTAAAGAAGAAATAGGTTGTGAAAATGCTCATTGTAGTTTGAAGTCTGCAATAATAGTACCGTTGAAGGAAGAAGATAAAATAATAGGAACATTAAAATTATATAAAACAGAAGAAAATTCAATTACAAAGGTAGAAACAGAACTAGCCTTAGGACTAGCCCTATTATTTTCTACTCAAATTGAATTAAGTAAAATAGATTATCAAGCGGAACTATTGGCAAAAGCTGAGCTTAAAGCTTTACAGGCCCAAATAAATCCACATTTTTTATTTAATGCAATTAACACTATAGTGTCTTTAATAAGAACCCAACCTAATAATGCTAGAAATTTACTTATTCACCTAGGAAACTATTTTAGAAACAATCTTCAACAAGTAAATGGGGATGTTGAATTGCATAGAGAAATAGAACATATAAATTCCTATTTAGAAATAGAAAAAGCAAGATTTGGTGATAAATTAAAAATTATATATGATATTCCTGAGGATATAGATTGTACATTGCCCTCATTGTTGCTACAACCAATTGTAGAAAACTCTATAAAGCATGGAGTATTGGAAAAGATTGAAGGTGGTACTGTGGAAATTATAGCAAAGGATAATATAGGATATACAGAACTAGTTGTAAAGGACGATGGAGTAGGAATGTCTTCTGGACAATTAGATAACTTATTTAAAGAAGAGAATAATTTAGACAGTATAGGGCTTACCAACGTTAATAATAGGTTGAAGAATAAATATGGTAAAGAATATGGATTAATAATAGATAGTGAATTAGGTAAGGGTACTAAAGTTACAATGGTAATTCCTAAAATAGAAAGGAGTGAAGCTGTGTGATTAAGGCTATAGTTGTAGATGATGAATTACCTGCTCGGGAAGAATTAATATATATATTACAAGGCTTTAAAAATATACAAATTATAGGAGAAGCTTCACACGGAATAGAAGCACTAGAATTGAATAGAAAATTAAAACCAGATTTAATCTTTTTAGATATAGAAATGCCGAAATTTAATGGAATTGATGTGGCAAGAAAAATAATGGAAGAGTCCCATATTCCCTTTATAGTATTTGTTACTGCCTATGAAGAATATGCCTTAGAAGCTTTTGAAGTAAATGCTATAGACTATATTTTAAAGCCTATTTCAGTAGAACGATTATCTAAAGGAATGGATAAGATTATTAAGAACATGAATATGGAAAAGGCTGATTATCTAAATAAGCTTGATAGGTTAATTCAAGGTTTGAGAGTGGAAGAAAGAAAGTGTTCAACTAAAATATCTGTTTCAGACAATGGAAGACTTATTCCTTTAGACTCATCAGAAATAATTTATGCTACTGTAGAAGACAAAAATACAATTATTATTAGCAAAAAAGGAAAATTTGAAACAAATTATACCCTAGGAGAATTAGGTGAAAAACTAAATAGTTCAAATTTTTTTAGAAGCCATAAAAGTTATTTAATAAATTTAGATTTAATTGAAGTAATAGAGCCTTGGTTTAATTCAACCTTTAACCTTAAGCTTAAGAGTATTGAGGAAAAGATACCTGTTAGCAGAAGTAAGTCAAAGGATTTTAAAGACGTTATGAATATAGATTAACATTTTGTCACTTATCCTTGAATATTGTATTTTAAGGTTGAAAAAAAGCATCTTATCCTAGAAATCCCTTTTATAATAAATATAACTATATAATTGGAGCTGGAAAAGTTAGATATTATAGGAGGGATTTTTTAAATGGGGTTTTTTATTTCAGGTATTATAGTTTTAATAGTAGGTTATTTTACTTATGGTAAACTAGTAGAGAAAACCTTTGGAGTAGAAGAAACAAGGGAAACTCCTGCAAACGCTATAAATGATGGTGTTGACTATGTACCTATGAGTTGGCCAAGGGTGTTTTTAATTCAACTTCTTAATATTGCTGGATTAGGGCCTATATTTGGAGCAATACAAGGGGCATTATTTGGACCGGCAGCATTTCTTTGGATAGCTTTAGGCAGTGTTTTTGCAGGTGGGGTACATGATTACTTTTCTGGTATGCTTTCTTTAAGACATGAAGGAAAAAGTATATCTGAAATTGTTGGAGTCTACTTAGGTGAAGGTGCAAGAAAGGTTATGAGGGTCTTCTCAGTAGTACTTCTTGTACTTGTTGGTACAGTATTCATGATGGGGCCCGTTGATTTATTATCAAAATTAAAGCCTTTAGGCTTAGGAAATGCAAATATTTGGTTAGCCATTGTACTAGGTTATTATTTTTTAGCAACAGTATTACCAGTAGATAAAATAATAGGTAAATTATATCCGTTATTTGGCTTTGCATTACTTGCAATGGCAGTTGGAATAGGCGGAAAACTTATAATAGATGGGTATACGTTACCAGAATTTACATTGTCAAGTTTACATCCAGATGGATTGCCTTTATGGCCAATGCTATTTGTTACTATTGCTTGTGGAGCTATATCAGGATTCCATGCTACTCAATCACCAATGATGTCTAGATGTATGGATAATGAAAAAGAAGGTAGAAAAGTATTCTATGGTGCAATGATAGCAGAGGGAATAATTGCCATGATTTGGGCAGCAGCGGCTATGACATTCTTCGATGGGGTGCCTCAATTAGGAGTAGCACTAGCTGAAGGTGGTGGACCATCAGGGGTAGTAGATACAATATCTAAATCCCTACTAGGACCAGTAGGTGGTGTTTTAGCTATGTTAGGAGTAATAGCGGCACCAATAACTTCAGGAGATACAGCTTATAGAAGTGCAAGATTAACAATAGCAGATGCAGTAGATTATGATCAAGAACCAATAAAAAATAGATTATTAATAGCCGTACCACTATTTACAATAGGATTTGTTTTAACAAGAGTAGACTTTAATATTATCTGGAGATATTTTGCTTGGTCAAACCAAACCTTAGCCATGATAGTATTGTGGGCTTCAGCAGCTTTCTTAGTTAAGAACAACAAATCTCATTGGATAGCAAGTGCACCAGCTACACTTATGACAGGTGTAAGTATTACTTATATAATGATGGCACCAGAAGGATTTGAACTATCTTCTAGCATTGCTTATCCAGTAGGAGCTATAGCTGCAATAGGAACGCTAATATACTTTTTATACAAAGTCAATAAAAGGCAAGAGTTAAAAAACGCATAAAAAAAGTGAGTCAGTAGGGACGGTCCTTACTGACTCACTTTTTTTATATAAAATTGCAATATACAGAAATTCCATTCATTCCATTTATCCACTTTGCTCATATGTGAATACTGTAGGGAAGGATTATTTAGTGAAACCTCTATTTCTGAGCCAGGACTAGAATAGGGATTTTTTTGACCTTTTTTGTGAAAAAAAATACAATTTTGTCGTAAGCTTTTGTGGGATATTCACAATTTTGGTAATTGGGAGATATAGAAGATGTAACAGATTCTTTCTATTAAAAGAAAGAATTAATAGAAAATTCAATGTATAAGTTATATGAAAATAATAAAGATTTAAATATCTTTTTGTGCAAGTATAGAGTTATTAAACTTTTGGAGGGATGTTCATGTCAAGTGAAAATTTGGAAGGGGAAATGGTTGAAAGTCATAATTCAGAGTTACGCTACCGTATTGATGACAAGCCACCAATAGGTATTGCAATACCTTTGGCTATTCAAAATATTATGGCGGCTTTCAGTGGTATTATAGCAGTACCTCTTGTAGTAGGACAAGCTATTGGTTTGTCTGTAGATGCTATGGGGCTTATGGTTAGCGCTACCTTATTTATATCAGGATTAGCTACATTTATTCAATCTCGTGGAATTGGACCAGTTGGTTCAAAACTTCCTTGTATCATGGGGACAGATTTTACTTTTGTAGGACCTGGTATTGCAGTTGCTAGTGCCTTTGGATTGCCGGGCTATTTTGCTGCAACGACCCTAGGTGCAATTTTTGAAATAATTTTAAGTAGATTCATAAAACCATTAAGAAAATATTTTCCACCAGTAGTTACTGGCGTGGTGGTTGCTTTAATAGGGCTTACTATGATTCCCGTAGCGGTTGATTGGTCTGCAGGTGGAGTTGGTAATCCTGAATATGGTAGTCTTAAGTTTATATTATTAGCCTTTGCAGTTATGGCAATTATAATTTTACTAAATCAAAAGGGAAAAGGTTTTATAAGCTCTGGTTCAATACTTATAGGTATTATATGTGGGTATATTATATCCATACCTATGGGATTATTAGATATTACACCAGTGAAGGATGCAGCATGGATTTCTTTGCCAAGACCCTTTAGATATGGAATGGAAATTCACTTATCTGCTATTTTAGCGTTTTTGCCTGCTTATCTTGTTACAGCAGTAGAAACTATGGGAGATTTAATATCAGTAGCCAATGCTAGTGAGCATGAAATAACAGGTGAAGAATTGTCTAGAGGTATTTTATCTGATGGTGTTGGAAGTTTTATAGCTGGAATCTTTGGTGCTGGTCCCCATACATCCTTTAGCCAAAACGTTGGAATAATACCTATTACAGGTGTAGCTAGTAGATATGTAACTATTATTTCTGGTATTATTCTAATGTTAGCAGGTATATTCCCTAAAATAGGAGCATTAGTATCTATAATGCCAGATCCTGTTCTAGGTGGAGCTGGGATCATGATGTTTGGTATGATATCTGTTGGTGGATTTAAGCTATTGCAAGAAGTAGATTTAAATAGAAGAAATAGTTTATTAGTTGCAGTGTCAATGGGATTAGGATTAGCTGTAGTATATAGGCCCGGAATACTGGATAATTTTCACCCAACTGTTCAAACTATATTTCAATCTGGAATGACTACAGGGACTTTAACGGCTATCATCCTAAATTTAGTACTTCCTGGAAGGGAAGTCCAATAATAGAAAAGCTTTATTTCTGCTATTTACATAGCGAATGAGTCAGTGAGGTGTTTCTTACTGACTCATTTTTTCAAAAAAAATTCACTATATTATAAGTTACCCTTCCAAAACTAAGTAGAGAAGATAATAAAAGAAGAAAAATCAATATAGAATAAGAGAATTAATGGGGAGATTCTTCACTGTGTTATAAAGTGGGTTAGTGAAGAATCTCCCCGTTGGCTGTCAAAAATATTTGACAAGGATTACTTTCTATGATAAGATAGGTAAAAGTATCAAACCAGAAAATTCAGACAACTATATATTTGGTGGAGACTAAGAGAACCACAATTTTAACCTGTTTAGGAGACGGGGTTAATAATTGTGGGATTTTTTATGGAGAAGTAGCTGGAGACACACCAGCATTTAAACAGTTATAATAAATATTTACATAGGAGGAACGGGAGTAATTTTAAAAGATATTAGGTCTTTTTATTATGGAGATAGTATAGCTATAGCAGTACAAGCATATATATTCAATAATAGAAATGATATAATAAGAGTTCGAAGGAAATAAAGAATATGAATAAGTTAGCTAATAATTTAGTAAATTTTAGTTTTAAGGGGGATTGGAATGGCTAAAAATTTCTTTAGCGTTGTAAATGAAAATCCTATTATAGCAGCAATAAACCATGAGGATAAAATTGAGAAAGCTATAGCTTCGCCTTGTAAGGCTGTCTTCTTATTAATAGGAGACATATTGAATTTAGAAAATATAGTAGATGTATTAAAAAAGAATGATAAATCAGTTTACGTGCATATGGATTTAATGGAAGGGCTATCTAAGGATGTTCCAGCTATGAGGTATATTAATAGGCAAGTAAAGCCAGATGGAATAATAACTACTAAAACAAATCTTGTGAAGGCAGGTAGAGAGGCAGACATTTTTGTAATTCAGCGACTTTTTCTTTTAGATTCAATGGCATTAGATTCAGGAATTGAATCTATTAAGAAAATAAGACCAAATGCTGTTGAAATTTTACCAGGAATTATGCCTAAAATAGTAAAAAAAATATATCGTGAGACCCGTACTCCTATAATTACAGGAGGACTTATAAAAGATAAGGAGGATGTGATACAAAGTCTTAATTCTGGGGCTGTAGCTATATCATCAAGTAACGAGGAAGTATGGTATATGTAAGAAGTTTATTATTAAAAAATTATAAAGGGGGACTTAAAATGTCAAATATGGGTATGTATTTTGGCGAATTTCTAGGTACATTAATCTTGATTCTCTTAGGTGATGGAGTAGTGGCAAACGTTTCTCTAAAGAAGTCAAAAGCTGAAGGGGCAGGTTGGATGGTTGTTGCAACTGCATGGGGAATGGCTGTTGCTGTAGCAGCTTATACTACTGGATGGGTAAGTGGAGCACATCTTAATCCAGCTCTAACTATAGGATTTGCTGCAATTGGAAATATATCTTGGTCTTTAGTTCCTGGATACATAATAGCCCAAATGCTAGGGGCAATGGTAGGTGCATTTTTAGTATATGCTTCATTTAGAGATCATTTTGCAGCTACAGACGATCCAGATGCAAAGTTAGGTATTTTTTGTACAGCACCAGCTATAAGAAATCATAAATCAAATTTTATAACAGAAGTTATAGGTACTGCTATGTTAGTATTAGGGATTCTTGGAATAAACCATGTTAACAATGGTGTTGGAGCATTAAGTGCATTTTTAGCAGGTGTTTTAGTCTGGGTTATAGGCTTAAGTTTAGGTGGACCTACAGGCTATGCGATTAACCCTGCAAGAGATTTAGGGCCAAGAATAGCTCATGCTATACTTCCTATACCAGGAAAAAGAGATTCAGATTGGTCTTACGCACATATTCCAGTTATTGGACCTATAGTTGGTGGAGTAATAGGAGCTCTTATATTTAATTTATTCTTAAGTCTTTGGACTTAAAATATGTATAAGAGGTTTAATAAGAATTAGTAAATAAGTATAACACAATAAAGGGGGCGTTAATTTTGGAAAAGAAATATATAATGGCTTTAGATCAAGGTACAACAAGTTCAAGAGCAATACTTTTCAATTATGAAGGTGAAATAGTTAAAGTTGCACAAAATGAATTTACACAATACTATCCAGAAGGTGGTTGGGTAGAGCATGATCCAATGGAAATATGGGGTACTCAATCTGGTGTAGCAAGAGAAGTATTAGAAACAACAGGAATTAGACCTCAAGAAGTTGCAGCTATAGGAATAACCAACCAAAGAGAAACTACAGTTGTATGGGATAAAAAAACTGGTAAGCCAGTATATAATGCAATAGTTTGGCAATGTAGAAGAACTGCAGATATATGTGATGACTTAAAAGCTAGAGGACTTGAAGACTATGTAAAAGAAAATACGGGTCTTGTAATAGATGCTTATTTTTCTGGAACGAAAATTAAATGGATTCTAGATAATGTAGAAGGAGCTAGAGAAAAAGCAGAAAATGGTGAATTATTATTTGGAAATATAGACACATGGTTGATTTGGAATTTAACTAGAGGTAAGGTCCATGTAACTGATTATTCCAATGCTTCAAGAACTATGATATACAATATTAAAGAACTTAAGTGGGATGAAAAGTTACTTAAAGAATTAGAGATACCTAAATCAATGTTACCAGAAGTTAGACCTTCTAGTGAAGTATATGGAGTAACAGATCCAAAAACTTATGGTGGAGCAGAAATACCAATAGCAGGTATAGCAGGAGATCAGCAAGCAGCTTTATTTGGTCAGGCTTGTTTTGAAGAAGGAATGGCTAAGAATACCTACGGTACTGGATGCTTTATGTTAATGAATACAGGAGAAGAAATGGTTACTTCAAAGAATGGTCTACTTACAACAATAGCTTGGGGTGTAGATGGTAAAGTTGAATATGCTCTAGAAGGAAGTATATTTGTAGCTGGTGCCGTTATACAATGGTTAAGAGATGAATTAGGATTAATAAGTGATGCAAGTGATAGTGAATACTTTGCAACAAAAGTAGAAGATAATAATGGAGTATATCTAGTACCGGCTTTTGTTGGACTAGGAGCACCTTATTGGGATATGTATGCAAGGGGAACTATGGTTGGCTTAACAAGAGGGTCAAACAGAAACCATATTATAAGAGCAGCCTTAGAATCTATTGCATTCCAAACTAGAGACGTGTTGGAAGCAATGCAAGAGGATTCGGGTATAGATTTACAAGAGTTAAGAGTAGATGGTGGAGCAGTAGCAAACAATTTCCTAATGCAATTCCAATCAGATATATTAGGAGTGCCAGTACATCGCCCAGAAATTATAGAAACAACAGCTCTAGGAGCAGCATACTTAGCAGGATTAGCAGTAGACTTCTGGCCAGATAAAAATGAAATATCTAGAAGATGGAATGTAGATAGAGTATTTGAAAGTAAAATGGAAGAAGATAAGAAAGAACAATTATATAAAGAATGGGCAAAGGCAGTAACAAGAGCTGAAAATTGGGAAAAAGAATAAATGAAATGAGTCAGTAGGGACGGTCCTTACTGACTCATTATTTTTAATAATGGGCTAACTTTATTTATCATTATATGGAAATTATATCTTAAATAAGATATAATATAATCATATAATATTAATTTTGAGAGAGGATGAATCCTATGGGAAAACCATGGAAATAGCTCTTTTTTAATATAATAAATAAAAAAGGAGCTAGATAATGTGGAAAATATAATTTATAAGTATGATAAAAACATTGATGAAAATAAAATTCAGAAATTATATGAAGATGCGGGATGGATAAGCTATACTAATGATTTACCAACTTTATTAAAAGGAATAGAATCATCTTTAATGGTTATTTCTGCTTGGCATAAAGAAGAATTAGTTGGACTTATTAGAGTTGTAGGAGATGGACAGACAATAATCTATATACAGGATATTTTAATTTTGAAATCCTACAAAAGGAATGGAATAGGCACAAAACTAATAAATTTAGTACTAGATAAATATTCTGGTGTAAGACAGAAAGTATTAATAACAGATGATGGGGTAGAAACTAAGGAATTTTATAAAGCTTGTGGATTTAAATCTTCAGATGAATTAGACATTGTATGTTTTCTAAAACTAAATTAAAGTGTAGATATTAAATACAAAGGATACCCCTATTAGAAAAATCTATTAGGGGTATAGTTTTAAGCTATTTAATCAGGGTATCCATATTTATATAAGAGAATATTGTACGCTAATACTACTTAAAACATTGCCAAAGGGGGAAAATATATGGATTCATTAGAATTTGCAATTAAAATGGAGGTTGACGGTGAGAAGTATTATAGGGAACAAGCTAAAAATAACAAGGGTAATAGCCTAGAAACTGTATTTTTAAATCTTGCGGATGATGAAAGAATGCATGCAGATTTTTTAAGGGGTGAGGCCACAGAATCATTAGATGATTTAGAAGAAAATAACTCATTTAAAGAGTACAAAAATGTATTTCAAGAGTTAGATGATTACAAAGATGAAATTAAATCTGTTCCAACCCAGTTAGATGTATATAGAATGGCATTAGAAAGGGAAAAGGAAAGTATTGAATTATACGAAGATATGTTATCAAAAGCATCTACTGAGGAAGAAAAAAGATTATTTAAACTACTTATAAAAGAAGAAACAAATCACCACAGAATAATTGAGGATATGGTTTATTACCTTAACCGTGCAGAAGAATGGGTAGAAGATGCTGAGTTTGGATTAAGAAAAGAGTACTAAAAATAGTATAGGAAGGTATGGGAAAAGTCTCTATTTAGATAGAGGCTTTTTGTTATGTTTTTTCTTTTACTTGTAAGATTGCCACATTAGGATGAGACAATTAATATGGTTTTATGTATAGTTTTATCGTGCTAGTCACTTTATAAATTACAGCGAAGGAGACTTTTTCATTTGACATCATACTTTAAATCATTAAAATAAGAAAGTGGTACTATGGGAAAATACTCAAAACCTGGTAGAGTAAAAGAGATGCCACTGGGTATAATGTAATAAATACTAAATATATAATAATTTCACTTAGGAACATAATATACAATAGTAAGGTAAATATAAATAGCATAATAAGGAGGATAATTAATGTTTGACGTAAAATCCGAAGTAAAAAAGGTTGAAAAAGATATTATATCTTGGAGAAGGGATCTACATCAAATTCCTGAATTAGGTTTAGATCTTCCCAAGACTAGTGAGTATATATCTAAAAAATTAGATGAAATGGGGATAAAATACAAAACCCTTATAGATGGAAATGCAATAGTTGGGTTAATAGAAGGTGCAGAAGAAGGCAAGACTATTGCTTTAAGGGGAGACACTGATGGTTTACCTATTAAAGAAGAAACAGGCTTACCTTTTGCATCGACTAATGGTAATATGCATGCTTGTGGCCATGATGGACACGCTTCTATGCTATTAGGTGCTGCAAAAGTATTGAATGATAATAGAGATAAATTTAAAGGTAATGTTAAGTTATTATTCCAACCCGGTGAAGAATATCCTGGTGGTGCAAAACCAATGATTGAAGAAGGGGCTTTAGAAAACCCAAAGATAGATGCTATTATGGGACTTCATGCAGGAAGACTTTCACCAGAAGTACCAGTGGGGAAGATTGGCATACGCTATGGCGAGATGATGGCTTCTATGGATAGAGTATTTATAAAAATTAAGGGAAAGGGTTCTCATGGTGCATATCCTCAAAATGCAATTGATCCTATAGTAATAGCTTCAGAAGTAGTTTTAGCTATTCAAACTATTATTAGTAGAGAAATAGATACAGTAGAACCAGCAGTTATATCAATTACGAGAATAACAGGAGGATTTAATCAAAATATAATTCCAGATGCAGTAGAGCTAGAAGGAACTATTAGAACCTTTAATAATGAACTAAGAAAACAGATAGCTACTAGAATTGAAGAAATAGTTAAAGGAGTTGTATTAGCTCACGGCGCAGATTATGACTATGAATACAATTTTAGATATCCACCATTAATAAATAATGATGATTTTACAGATAAATTTATAGAATCCGCAAAAAAGATAATGCCTGAAGAAGATATTGTAGAAATTCAACGCCCATTAATGGGAGGGGAAGATATGGCATTCTTTTTAGAAGAAATACCAGGAACATTCTTTTATTTAAGTAGTCTAAAGGAGACAGATGGTGTGGTCTATGATCATCATACTTCAAAATTTGATTTAGATGAAAGTCAATTTTGGAAGGGTACAGCTTTATTTGTTCAAGCAGTTTTAGACTATTTAAACAATTAGATAGATTTAAATGAGTAACTAAAGGAGGATTTCATGAAAAATATAAAATTACACTTATTGGTTCTGGGGTTAACTATTGTTGCAGAACTTATTGGAGTTAAAAGCTTTAAAATAGGTGTAGGAACTATGGCATTGTTGCCCATGCTTTATGCATTAATTTTAGGTATATTCCTAACGCCTAAATTTTTAAATATAGCAAAAGAAAAAGAAATGGAAGATGCAGGTTCTTTAATAGGATTAACTTTAATGCTTTTAATGGCTAGATATGGAACAAATATTGGACCTACTCTTCCACAAATTATTAAAGCTAGCCCTGCATTAATATTACAGGAGCTAGGAAATGTTGGAACAGTAATGCTAGGTATACCTATAGCTGTAATGTTAGGATTAAAAAGAGAATCAATAGGTGCAGCCCATTCTATAGCTAGGGAACCTAATGTAGCTTTAATTGGTGAAAGATATGGATTAGATAGTGAAGAAGGACAAGGTGTTCTAGGAGTTTATATAGTAGGAACAGTTTTTGGTACTATTTTTATAGGATTAATAGCTAGTTTCTTGGCAGCTTATACACCTTTACATCCATATTCCTTAGCTATGGCTTCAGGAGTTGGTAGTGCAAGTATGATGACGGCAGGAGTAGGGTCATTAGTAGTTATGTATCCTGAAATGGAAGAAATGTTAACAGCCTTTGGAGCAACAAGTAATATGCTTTCAGGATTAGATGGATTATATATGTCTATTTGGATATCTTTACCCCTTGCTGAGTGGATGTATAAGAAGGTCTATAAAACAAAGTATGGAAAACTACCAGATGGATCTAATACAAAGGGGGGAAAGTAAATGAATCTTAAACATTCTGCAATAGTATTATTAGTAACAGCTGCAATATCTATAGTAGGTAATTTTATAGGTTATGAAGTTAATATGATAGAAGCAATTCCAGGGGCCTTAATATTAGTTTTAATTTCATTAGCGGGAATTGCGTTAGCAGAAATAATACCTTTTAAAATACCAAGTGTAGCCTATATAGTAACATTAAGTACAATATTGACAGTGCCTGGAGTACCAGGAGCAGAATTCATATCTTACCATGTTTCCAAGGTAAACTTCTTGGCACTGACAACCCCAATACTTGCCTATGCAGGTATCTATACAGGAAAAAATCTAGATTCATTAAAAAAGACAGGATGGCGAATAGGAGTAGTATCAATATTTGTCATGTTAGGAACTTATTTATTCTCAGCCTTAATAGCACAAGTAATTCTAAAAATGTTACACCAAATTTAACGCGTGAGTCAGTAGGGACGGTCCTTACTGACTCATAATCTGAGTCACCGGGGACGCTCTTCACTGACTCACAAAATAAGTTAAGTAAGATTGCTCCATTGATTCATTTATAGTTTAGGTAAAAAATTCAATATGTGGGTTTAAAATTCTTTATAGACAATATCTTAATTGTTTATAAAGAATTTTTTATATTTATATAGCAAAAATAAAGATATGTAGAATAATATATTGTTCCTATTTTAGGAGGTAAAAAATTGAGTTTTAAAAATAAAAAAATACTTAACCTAACCTTTTTTATCGCCTGTATTATAAGTATGATGTTATTTGTCTTTAGTTATACAGCCTTTGCCCAAGAGAATGGAGGGAAAGAAAGGGGAATAAAGGAAATAACTATTATTCATACAAATGATATGCATGGAAGAGTATTAGAAGAAGATAGAAGTGGAATGGGATTTGCAAAATTGAATACAAAAATTAAAGAAATACGAAATAAGAATAAAAATACGTTATTAATAGATGGAGGAGATGCTATCCAAGGTTCTAAACTAGCTTATATTACAAAGGGTGAAAGTATTATAAAACTTATGAATCTTATGGATTACGATATAATGGCAGTAGGAAATCATGAGTTTGATTATGGATATGAAAGGCTTTTGGAAATAAAGGATATGGCTAATTTTCCAATGCTATCTGGAAATATATCAAACAAATATGGTGAAAATGATTTTGAGCCTTATATTATAAAAGAAGTGGATGGTGTGAGAATAGGTATATTTTCTGTTGTTACTCCAGACACGGAATATGCAACGAAACCAGAAAATATAGAAGGAATAAACTTTTTAAATCCAGTTGTTGCCTCTTTAGGACTAGTAAAAGAGCTTAAAGAGAAAGATGTAGATATGATTATAGGCTTGACTCATGTAGGTACTAGTAAAAAGGGAGATTATTCATCTATAGAGATAGCAGAAAAAGTAAAGGATATAGATATAATAATAGATGCCCATAGCCATGAAGAAACAGATAAAGGAATAAAAGTAGGAGATACATTAATTGTTCAATCAGGAAAATATACTGAAAATTTAGGGATAATAAATATTAAACTCCTTAATAATAAGATAATATCTAAAAAAGCTAAATTATTTAGTAAAAAAGAAGGAGAGGAGTTAGAAGAGGATAAAGAAGTAAAAGATTTAATAAATAAGATAATGGAGGAAAACAAAAATAAGCTAGAAGAAACTATAGCAGAACCAATAGAAATAATTCATACAGTGCAATCTGGAGAAGTGCTTTTCAGAATAGGAGAAAAATACGGCTTAGATTGGATAGAACTAGTTAAATATAATGGGATAAAATATCCTGGTAAAATATACCCGGGAGATAAAATAAAAATTCCTATGTATTGATTGAAAGTGAGTCACCAAAAACCGTCCCTGCTGACTCATGGTAATTTATGAAAGTTATAAATCAAAAAGTATGGTTAGAGCTTGAAAATAAGCGGAAAAGTCTCCGCTTATTTTATTATTTTTGCGGTTGACTATGGATTTAAGTTAGTATATAATAAATTTCATCTAAATATTCTGATAAATTTTATGAGTTTGAAAAATATACTTATTAGGAATATATTTAATGAACATTAATAAAATTTAATAAAGGAGGGAAATTTATGAGTTCTGATATGAAAAAAGAAAAAGAATTTAAACCTTATGTACCAGCAAATAAGGTTATGCCAGAAATGACTGCAACATCAATTATAATAGGAGCCTTAATGGCTGTAATATTTGGAGCAGCCAATGCTTATATAGGGCTTAGAGTAGGAATGACTATAAGTGCTTCTATACCAGCAGCTGTAATATCTATGGGAATTATACGTGGTATTTTAAAGAAAGATTCTATTCTAGAGAACAATATGGTTCAAACAATAGGTTCTGCTGGTGAATCATTGGCAGCGGGCGCTATATTTACATTACCTGCATTATTTATTTGGTCACAGGAGCTAGGAATGACACCACCTAGTATGCTAAATATAATAGTTATAGCATTAGTAGGTGGAACGTTAGGAGTATTTTTAATGCTTCCTCTTAGAAAAGCATTGATAGTAAATGAACACGGGGTACTACCTTATCCTGAAGGAACAGCATGTGCTGAAGTATTAATGGCAGGTGAAAAAGGTGGTAATCAAGCTAAGATCGTATTTCAAGGTTTGGGGATTGGTTCCTTATTTAAATTTATAACTGATGGGTTAAAACTTTTCCCAAGTGAAATAGAATATGGCTTAAAAACTTACAAAGGTGCAGCTGTAGGAATGGATACACTACCTGCATTATTAGGAGTCGGATTTATAGTAGGGCCACAAATCTCAGCTTATATGTTATCTGGTGCTGTACTTGGATGGTTAGTTATTATTCCATTAATAACTCATTTAGGACAATTCATACCAGATATAATATACCCAGCAGCTAAACCTTTAAGTCAATTAGGATACTGGGATATTTGGTCCAATTATTTAAGATATATGGGCGCAGGAGCAGTTGCTTTTGGAGGAATATTTAGTTTAATTAAATCATTACCATTAATATTTAGAACCTTTAAAGAAGCAATAGGTGGATTTAAAGAGTCAAAAGGTACAGTAACAAATCTTAGAACTGATGAAGATATGTCGGGAAAAGTTGCATTTATAGGAGTTATAGCTTTAATTATATTCATAGCAAGCACATCTATTATTCCCGTAGGTTTAGCAGGGGCTATAATAATAGCAATATTTGGATTCTTCTTTGCTACAGTTTCAGCTAGACTGGTAGGATTGGTAGGAAGTAGTAATAATCCAGTATCAGGAATGACTATAGCTACACTTCTTATTACAAGTGCTATATTTAAAGCTATAGGCTTTGATGGAGAAGCAGGAATGATTGGTGCATTGTCTGTAGGTACTGTAATATGTATTATATCAGCTATGGCAGGAGATATGTCCCAAGACTTAAAAACTGGATTTTTAGTAGGAGCTACACCTAGAAAACAACAATATGGAGAACTTATAGGAGTATTAGCTTCTGGTTTAGCTATAGGTTTTGTATTAGCCTTGCTAAATAAAGCTTGGGGATTTGGTTCACAACAACTTCCAGCACCGCAAGCCACTCTTATGAAATTAGTTATAGAAGGGGTTATGAATGGAAACCTTCCTTGGGCATTAGTTTTTGCTGGAATAGGTATAGGTATTGTAGTAGAACTTTTAGGAATTCAAGTATTACCATTTGCAGTAGGGCTTTATTTACCAATTCATTTAAGTACACCTATAATGGTAGGTGGAATTTTAAGAGGTATTCTTGAAAAAAGAAAAGAAGATAAAGAAATAATCAGACAAAAAGTTGATAGTGGAGTACTATATTCTTCCGGACTAATAGCGGGAGAAGGGCTAATAGGTATATTCCTCGCAATACTTGCTGTAATACCTACAGGAATACCTAAAAAATCTGTTGGAGATGTAATTGCTGTTGGAAATAATGTACTGGGTCAATGGGGTTCAATTATATTCTTTACACTATTATGTTTAAGCCTTATGAGACGTTCATTCTGGTTAAAGACAGATAAAAAATAAAAAGATATTTAGGAGGGAAATATTTGGCTAAAAAAACGGAAAATTATTTAGATTATATTCCTTCAAAGGCTGAAAAGGTAGATTGGAGAAAAACAGATGAAGGTTTAGTTCAAATCATTATATATAGAAGTTCCCTTCTAGACAGAGTTGTAAGAAAATTATTTTTCACTCCAGATAAGTATATAGTGGATTTGGACTATCTAGGAACTTTAGTTTGGGATTCAATAGATGGAAAGAAATCTGTATATGAAATATCAAAGATTGTAAAAGATGAATTTGGAGAAGATGCAGAGCCATTATATGAAAGGCTTATAGAATATATGATTATATTAAAAAATAATAAATTTATAAATTTT
>NFYZ01010593.1_pt1 | contig 17376 bp, 26 predicted proteins | sample 1092561 | NCBI WGS metagenome assembly NFYZ01 (sample SAMN03609887, study PRJNA323583) | gut metagenome | isolation source: feces | host: Rattus norvegicus | place: Malaysia | collected 2013 | reverse complement strand
AAAACGTGTATTCACCTCGCCCCCTCCCGCCATTTGAACAAACTCCGGCAACACCTTAGCATTACCGGAGTCAAAATGTGAATCATTTATTTTCTACTGGTTCTGTATAATTGGAATCATATAACTGTACTTAAAGGAATCAGTGAACTGTACATTGGTAGCCCTTCTTACTCGAACTCTAGTATACCCAGCTGGAACACCTGCCCTCCAAACAGACCACACATAATTGGCGTCACTATCAAAGATATTAAACCCAACAAAGAATGGCTGTTCAATACCTGCTGGTAAAGGAATATCAATGTCAACATAGTAATCACCTGTACCAGTAGCTGTACTACTATTCATTGTAAAAATAGTAGCGCACTGTATGCTTTCTGAACCAGCGATTGTAATAGCTCCTTTTCCTTTTAAATTACTGTATACGTTTCTTTCGCCCTGTGAATATAATTTATAGCTAACATATTCATCAAAGTATAAATTGTTAAAGAAACAATCTTTTGTTAAAGCGTCACTGATTGTGATCCCGTTTGTAACATGGTTAATAGACCCGTCAACGATTGATACGTTGCTACAATTTGTCAAAACGAAACCATAATTAGTTAAATTTCCTCCACATTCACACCCGTTAAGAGTTACATTTTTACTATCTGTAATTCTACCAATAGCAAAACTGGTAAGGCTGTTAGTACCGCCACTCAAATAGCAAGCGTTGAAATAACAATGTTCTGCGCTTATATAGTTGAACACTAATTTAATAATCTGGTCAAAAATAGTGTTATTAAAGTATACAGCACTACACCCCTCAAGAGTTACACCAGTATTACAAGTTGTAATATTACTATTGTTAATCTGGCAACCGTCCGTTGAATAACCTGCGCTTTTATCTTTGTTAAACATAAATCCAACGTCTTTACTATGAATAATAACATTGTTTAGCAAATTATTAACTGTACTAGTCATAGTAAACGCCGTTCCGTTTGTAGTTGTGGTGTTAGTATCATTGATAAAAATATTCTCAATAATATCGAACCAAACTGCGTTACCAGCACTACCAATAATAAAGTTGTTAAAGTAACTTTCTGTACCGTCAAAGAACCAAAGGTCATGGAATTTACAATAGCTTTTATTAGTGCTAATGCCATACCCACCTTTTTTATTAGTAATCATGGACAAGTCACAAATCTCAACATAGAAATTAGTTACATTAAACCCATCACCATTAAATTTAATGGTAGCACCTCTACCAGCTCCATGAATTCTAGTATACTGTTCACTAACATCAAGTTTTCCTGAACAATAATATGTACCTGCCGGAAAATAGATATTACCTCCTCCCTGTAAAAGAGCGTTAATCGCATCGGTGTTATCTGTAGTTCCATCGCCTACAACACCATGATTAGTTACATCAATAACAGGTAAATAGTCAAGTACACCTAGTTTAGCGTTTAAGTTATCAATTTCAGTCTGTAAGTTATCATCGCCATCTTTTCTATTTTTAACCTCGGTATTAAGCAACTGATTAAAATTATTATCGGCGTTTATTCTCTGATTTCTTTCAGTGGTTAACCCTTCCTGTAATTCACTAATAGTTGAATCTGTTTTTTCTTCGTATGCAGTTCTTTTTTCACTTTCTTCAATAATCACGTTTTCAATAGTCGTTTTAGCGCAGTTGCTTCCATCAACATACCTATCCCCTGCACTCATGTTTTTAATGATTTTGTACAAATCACCGTTTAACCATACTAACTCCCCTACATTCCTATCCGCTGTAGCTGTGGTAGACAAGTCTTCATTAGCCTGAGCAATCTGCTCTTCAAGATTGGATAACAAAGACGAAAGAATATCTTTAAGCCCGTCTTCTGTGATTAGTGAAGCAATATAATCAGGAATTTCATTGTTAGCTTTAATTACTTCATTTAATTTAGCCACAACTTTACACACTGCTTCATAATAGCTTAAACTATCGTCATAAACAAGTGGTAAAATTTTCTGGTAATACGCAATCATAGGGTCAATATTTGTCCACATATAAATACCTCCTACCATAAGTTGAAAAATAAATCTTTAAATTCATCTATCACCATATTGTCAATGTTTAAAAATGTTTCTCTATATTCCAGTAACAACTTACTATAACTTACGCCGCTGTTTTTACCTTTAACAGTTTCAACATAATTTTCTTTACTGTCAAGATTGTTATTTTTATTACCAGTTTCTGAAGTAATTGTTTCATTTGTGGTGTTAGTCGTTTCATTTTCCCCGTCATTGATTTTTCTAGCATTTGTTAAATAAGTTTCATTTTCCAACCCAGATATACTTCCCTGTGGCGTATCACTGTATAAGTCCCAGCTATTTGAAGTTGTGTTTCTATTGCCATTTGTTTTATCATTCTGATTTCTTGAATTAGCTGTGTTTTCTTTTCCAACTTCATTCTTTGTACCGTCATGAGTTCTTGTTAAATCAATTTCATGTAAAGGGTCAAACTTTAATCTTGCACTTTCATAAAGTTGGTTATAATAAGGCATGATACTTTCTAGTTTTTCATTTAACCAGAACTTCCACAACCCAACTGTTTCACAGCATATTTCTCTCATATAGTATCTTTTTAAAATCTTTTTGCAGAGAAACTTTCTATAGTTTTCATCAAAAAATTCTACAGTTGAATTAAAAATACTGTCCCAGCTTTTTTCGATAACGTTATCAACTTCGTCAAAACCAACTGATTCTGTAAGTCCTGCATAAGTTTCACAAATGTAACGAACTTCAGTTGTATATTTACTCATTTCCAGTACCTCCAATCGTATCAGCCCCAGGGTCTTCTGGGTCATTATTCTCACCAATCTGCTGGAAGTCTTCTCTGTAATTAACTTCAATGTTTGTTCCAAACATATCATTGATTTTTTCAACTGCCAACCTTCTTGCTTCAAGTCTGCTATATCTACTAGCTACAGTTCCACCCTGATTTCTTGTGACTTCATCTGTAATTAACCGTTCTTTTTTCTGAATATTAACGTTGCTAATACCTAAATAGGTTAGCGCTTCATTCCAAATCTGTGTTTTAAGCTGGTATAATTTATCACAGTTATAAGGTGCATTTGTTGAAAATACTTTTAACCCATTGATGTCTAGGTTTTTATCCCCAAAAATAACAGGTGCATTTCCGTCAAATTCTTTGTACACATTTAAAAGCGCTAATCTTTGTTTTTCACTAGCCTGAACCAGTACAGGTGTTTTTTGTGCGTTAGCGTTAATATCAATAATTCGGTCTAAATTATATAATCTTCGCGCAAACATTTTAACATCAAGAACACTATTAGTTCTGATATAATTGTTCCATATAATAACGCTGTTTTTTTCGTTTAAGATTCTGTAATAGTTGTTGTATCTTGAATACGCTCTTCTTTCTTTTGGGTTACCATAAACATCAAACCCACCATTAACTGCACAGGATAGGCATAAATCACCCATAACATCATCATTGAAGTAGATAGCACTCCCATTATAGAATAACTGCATTTCAAGATATCTTGTGTCAACGCTTTCTGGCACATTTTTCCATTCAAACATTGAAGTCGAAAGTTCTGTTAGCCGTCTAATGTATTGCATATACGTTAATTTGTTTAAATCTAAACTTTCACCAAAAAATGTTTTACTTTTACCCATTATTTCACCCCTTTAACTAGGACTATTATCCACACTATAGTTACCTACTTCATCACCATTTACCCAAAAAGTAATACCAGAATTAAGTGCCATTTTAATATCTGTACACGCTGTACTAGGAATATTTCCGGTTACAATAGCGTTAGCTGTTTTAATGTAAGTATAATGTGGTCTTGCGTGAATGTTTGGAATACCAACTTTATTATAAGCATACCCAAACATTGTAAAATATTCATCCACTATTTCTGCATTTTCTCTTCTTATTTGTCTAACGTCAAAGTAGTAGTTTAATTTTCTGCTACAAAACTGTGCCGTACCAGAACAACTTCCTCTTGACGTATCTGGTGCATTTTTCATTCTTTCGTTCTCAATAATTATACCAGCCGCACCAGCTAATAATGAAACACCTCCAGCAAAAGCCGCTGTGCTCATTGTTACGGGATTTGACATTCCAGCCATAGCGCCTATATAACTAGTGCCAAACCCAGATACCGCACCACCTACAAGTCCTACAGCCCTTTTCGCTTCTTCTAATAAACCTCCTTGTGCCACCCATGCTCTATATGTATCATTTTTATATGCTACTTGTGGGAATTGTGAAATTTCTAATGCACTTCCCCACTCATAGATAGACCCGTTGTAATTATGAGGTACTAGCAGTAAAGACGGGTTAGCAGAAAAACCGCCTATAATGTCAAAGTCTGGCGTTCCGTCTTTAAAGTATTCATACCTACAAGATATTGACGAACCATAGCTAGTCGATACTCTTAACATTGTGTACGGGTATGTAAACAATTTGTTGTTTTTTGGAATATACCCATCAAAGTTAGTCGGTCTAATTGTTTGTGTTGGTTTTATTTCTTTTGTGATTTGTTCTGATTTTACAAAGTTTTGTAAATTGATTTCTATAAAATCAGCCGGGTATAAAAATACTGTTAAAATTGAATCAGCCCTATCAATAAAATCGTTTAAAACCTTAAAAGCGTTTAAATAATTACCTTCTTCATTAGGAAGCCACGCATACGCATAGATTCCCATTGGTAGCCCAGCCGATACACCTTTCCAACTTTCAGAACTAGGCGCTTCGCCGGTTACTGTTTCGGCTGTTAAAACCACCATTGCATACCTATTAAAATACCCCGTTGTCTGTGTCGCGGTCGTTTTATACTCACCGAACTCAATACTTTCTGGCTCTAGGTTCACACCAATTTCGTCCGTGGGCGTATGACATCTTTCAATCATACAATGTCCCAGCTTCATTTCAGTAATCCATGTCTGAATATTATCAATTTCAAACTCAATTTCACAGCAGTTTTCATTGATATACTCCACACTTGTGATAAAAGCATAGAACCATTTACTCCCATGGTTAGAGTTCTGAAACATCATATAGTTGCACTTGTATAACGTTTCTGCTTTGCCCTCAACTCTAGCGCACCCTCTTTTAATTCTCTGGTAAGTATTTCTAGTTAGTGAAGCTACCGCTTTAGAAGAAAAGTAGTTAGCCTGTTCACTTGTATTTGAGAAGTAAAGAGTGTTTAAATGTTCTCTATCAAGAGGAACGCCAGATAACAAATAAATGTTTGTGTTAGGTTCTACATACATATAACCACCTCATTAGCTTATTCCTAAAAACGTTTTAATTTTATGTTTGTCTTCTTCTGTTGTTGGAGGCATCAAAATCCCTCCCCATAAACAAGAATAATAAGGGTCTCCGGTCATTAAATATAATAAGCAACTTCTTAATTGGATGTAGTCCGCGTTAAGAGTGTGTAATGCTTCACCTTTATTCTCTTCCAGCACTGGCTCAACAGTTTCATACGTTAAACTTTTTGCACCCTTACGAATATTTTCGCCAACCGTTTCATAACTAACACCGTTAATATCTGTATTATCAGAATAAATTGTTTTACCCATACTACATACCTCCTTATTTATATTGCAGAGGGCAATTTCTGCCCTCCGCCATTTCTATGTTACCTCTTTACTGCTTCGTAAGTGTAATAGTTTCGTCAACTGCTGTAGCATTAGTGATAGTTTTACCAGCCTTATAGTGTGCTCCTCCAATATCACATTCCAGTGTAACAGCTGTAGCGACTTTATCATGAGGGATAATAAGTGCTCCGTATTTCTGTACTGCAATCCCATTAGTTGTAAGCGCACTAGTCTGTGTAAAGTTTACTCCCTGTGGTGTTACACCTACAGCGTCTGCAAGGCTAAAGGTATATACTGTAGCCGCGTCACTTTCTTCTTTAGAATCAATGTGAAGTGTGTAGCTTGCGGCTGGCGTAATGGTAGCATCGCTTGTCACAAATGTAACGGCGTTAGCAAAAGGACAATAGCTTACAGTCTTCCATGTGTGGTAGAAGTAGTTCCAGTATAATCCAGAGGCAACATATTTTTCTGTAAACTTGTTGTTGTTGTCATACACCTGAAACCATTCTTCGTCCAGAAGTACCGCTTTTACATTAGCTAAAGCCTGTAACTCAGCAGAAGTTACTTCCTCAATTCCGTCGGAGTTAGCCCTGATTGTTTCAAACCTTTCGTTATCAAAGCTTGTCCAGTTATCAATGAGGAACAACCTCCCCATGAAATCAGCCTTATCCATATTGAACGCACTTGCAAGAACATTAACGTCAAACTGAGCGTTAAACATAGCGTCCATAAAGATAACCTGTTTTTCTTTAGGTGTATTAGTTTTCACGGCACTTTCGTTGTATTCTGAACTTAAAAATGGTAACAAGTTAGAAATACCTCTGAACTGCACAGCCGAATCAGTTAGTTTTGTTCCATCACCAATGCTAATGCCCTTTGTTTTACCGTGGGAAATTGCTTTAATCAACAGATACTTAAACAGTAAAAACTCATCGTACTCAGCGGCTGTGTAAACACTGTCTACAATTTTTGCGATAAGGTTCTGTACACCGTCCATACTGAGAAAAGCCTGCTTTAAATCTTCGTCCTGAATGGTTACGGGATATACAACTCTCCAGTTCATTACATGGAAAATGGATTTAACATCTGGAATTGTTCTTTTAAATTCTCTTGCTTCACCCTTTTCCGGGTTATAGTCTACAACGTTAGCAATAGCAACGAAAATATCTTCGATACTTTCACCGTATTCAATGTAACCTTTTTTAAGGATAGCATACGGGTTATTAAAGTTTACAGACTGAACCCTAACCATGGCGATTCTATTAACCAGTGCGTTGATAAACTGATTAGCAAAAGACGGTGTACCATAAATTACTTCGCCGACTCTAGGAATGTCTGTAGCCTGTGCTACAATTGGAACGTTCTGCTGATAATCATAAGAAGCGTTCTGTCTAATAACATTCATAATGTCCATGGTGCTTGCGTTCAATGTGCTACTTGCAATTCTTCTTGGCATAATAAGTCCTCCTTATTCTGTTTTAAATAAATCCGAAAAGTTTTTAGGTGAATCAGGTTCGTCTGGTTCACCTAGATTGTCAAGTGAATCATCTGGTTTATTTTCATTTGATGTAAAGAACCTTTCTTTGTATTTCTTTCTCCAACTGATATCGTTTTCTTCGTACTTCGTTTTCCAATCTTCTTTGTCGTTTACTCTGTTTTCATAATCATCTAAAGTGTCTGTTACGTCACCAAGAAATTCTAACACTTCATCTGTTTCTGATTCGCCAAAGATAGCTTTAGCGCCGTTAAGTAAATCTTCTTTCGATTTGACACTCATGTTTTAACTCCTTTCTTAATGATAACGTATCATTTGCCACACCTTTAATCCACCTTTCTTACTCGGTGGCGTGGGAGGTATAGGTGGTGGGGTTGGTGGTTCTTGGCCTGAGTATCGTTTATAATAGAACTCTGCTGCATTTGCGTTTCTTTCCCATCTTTTAGGGTCATACCATGTCCCACTTCTTGTATAAAATAGTACAACTTGGGCACATAATGAAACTAACGTGTTACCATTATCTAATGAAGCGTTAGAACAAAACTCGTCTTGTGTTTCATAAACAGTGTTATCGTCGAAATACTCGTCATACTTATTTCTATACTGACCGCCCTTTGTTGCGTACCATTGCCTAGGTGGCTTTGAGTTGTATTTAGCTTTTCTTTCTGCTTCCAGCATAGCCATCTGTGTACCAGCGTATTCCCAGCTTGACCCATAAGTGTTAGCAAAACCCAATAAGTTATCTGGCGGCGTCCATTGTACCAGTCCTGTACCAGACGTACTACTTCCACGTATCGGTGCTGGTTTCTGCCCCTCTACTAACCGTTGATTAAAATCACATTCATATTGGATAGCTCCATAAAAAGCACAAACAGCTGGGAGAGTCCAATGATACGTGTTTATTAAGTACCCCCACAGTTTATCAGCGTTGTGCAAACTATACTCATTAGTCCCTCTAGGTTCTGGGAAATAATACTGTGACGCATAAAACTCTTCTTTGTCAAGGTAAGGTGTAGCCATTTATATCACCTCAATATCTAATGTACTTCCCCCACACATATCCACTTCCTTTTTTACAAGTGATTCTGTCCCAGCTATCTCCATCGCTGTCTTCATCTTCACCAAACTTTGTAACTACAGCTCCACTCGGAATGGTAAAAGCTACTTCTCCGTTCGGCGTTCGTCTTACGTTTAATGAGTAACAATTAGTGACAGTTCCCCGCTGGTGATTTACTGCCGTAAGCCCAAACCCATCAATAATACCATTAGCAATAGCTTCTGCTATAGCGTCCGGGTTAGACTGATAAATTGCTAAATCTTTCGGGTTGTCATAGAAAAATGCTTCGTTCAAGCAATAGTCAACGCCTTTTTTAAGTGCTGTGTTCATGTTAAGCAAGTCGTTTCTTCTAACAATTCCAGCTGTTCCTCTTAACCTTAACCCAAGTTTTGACAGATTGTTTGAAATCAATTTTTCAACACTTGTCCCATTTTTGTAGTTAGAATGAATCTGGCAACTCGTTCCAGTTCCACCACCAGCATTTGTATGCTGTTCATAAATGTAATCGAACTTGCTAAAATCATAATCGCTTGCAACAATTCCTTTTTTGTTGTCTTTGTAGTAATCTCTGTCTGTTGGATAGGCAACTACTCTTGCATATGGGGATAGTTTACAGGCAATTCTTTTAATTAAATCAATGTTAATTCTACCCTCGTAAACCTTTGTTATCTTACTGTAGTTGTCCTTTTCTTTGTGTCCACTAATCAGCAGAATTTTTTTCATTTAAAGTAACCTCCCCAGGCTCCATTTTTTCACACAATCTTGTTAGTGCGATTGTGTTGTTATTCAGAGCTTCTGCAAGTGACTTCATTTCTTCTCTATGCAACTCGTTGATTTTGTCAATTTCATCTGTGTTTTTGTCAGTCATGTATTTAACATAGTACCCTAGACCGATACAACATACAATAGGAAAACCAACGGCCTGCACAGCTGTCAAAACGTCATTCATGTTATCACCTCCGTTTGTAAATTTATTTTACTATTTGCTTATACTATAACATACTTGACAAATAAAGTCAAGCGTGCTACAATATAATAAAATAAATTTACTATTAACTAATAAAAAGTAGAAGAAAGAAAAGAGGGAAAAGTATGGGGTATTATGATGGAACAAAGTTATTATCCATGATGGACATAAACGGCGAAAAACCAGAGATTTATATGTGTACAACAAATCGAACTGGCGGAAAAACAACGTACTTTGGACGACTGTGTATCAATCGGTTTCTTGACAAAAAAGAAAAGTTTGGGCTTATTTATAGATACAACTATGAGTTAGATGATATCGCGGAAAAATTTTATAAGGACATTGGTTCTTTATTTTTCCCCTCGCGTGAAATGACGACAAAAAGGCGCGCCAACGGAATCTTTCATGAATTGTTTTTAGATGGTGAAAGCTGTGGCTATGCAATATCTCTTAACAACGCAGACCAGATAAAAAAGTATAGTCACTTATTCAGTGATGCTATGCGTTTAATTTTTGATGAATTTCAAAGCGAAACAAACCACTATTGTACCGATGAAATTAAAAAGCTATTAAGCGTTCACACCTCAATCGCTAGAGGCCAAGGAAAGCAAGTTCGATATGTTCCTATTTATATGCTGAGTAACCCAGTTAGCATTATCAATCCCTATTATGTAGAAATGGGTATCAGTGCTAGGCTGAAAGATAACACTAAATTTTTAAAGGGTGACGGGTTTGTGCTGGAACAGGGATTTATTGATACTGCTTCCGAAGCACAGAAAAGCAGTGGATTCAATAGAGCTTTTGCTTCTAATCCCTATGTAGCTTATAGTACAGAATGTGTGTATCTGAACGATAATAAGGCTTTCATTGATAAGCCAGATGGCAAAAGCAGATATTTATGTACCTTAAAATATAAAGGAACTGAATACGCGATTAAAGAGTATTCAGAGAGTGGGTTTTTATATTGCGATAATAGACCCGATTCAACCTACCCCACTAAAATAACGGTTACAACCGAAGACCACACCATTAACTATGTTATGCTGAAAAGGAATGACTTCTTTTTATCTAACCTTCGGTGGTTTTTTGAAAAAGGTTGCTTCCGATTTAAAGACATGCGATGCAAAGAAGCTGTATTAAGTGCTTTAAAATATTAAGGTATCCCCCTTTCATGCTAGCGTTGAATAATGCGGAAAGCACAGGTGGAATAGACTGCCGTGTTATTTGTCGGATACGCTGTCCGCTTCGCATAGCTTAAAGGTTAAAGATATAGAAAAGAGCCGGAAAAGAACGTTTTGTTCTCCCGACTCTTTTTCTTTTTAAATAGTTCCTGTACTACCAAAACCATTTCTGTCTGGGTAATCTAAACTCTCAGCCCGGTTGAAAAAAATGAACGGCTGGTTTTCCAGTATTCTAAACTGCGCGATTCTTGTGTACTGTGGAATAATTATTTCCCTAGTAGCAATGCAGGGGAACTTCCATTCGTCATTGCCTCCGCGGTATGTGTTGTCGATTAAACCAACACTGTTAGTCTGAATAATACCCCATTTTTTAAAGGTGGAGCTTCTAGGGATTACAAGTGCTTCACATTTAACTGGTAAGAACATCGCTACACCTAACCGCAATTCTCTATATTCACCCTGCTTTAAATGCTCTTCATTTCTAACTCTTAAATCAATCCAGTCACCACCATAAACCTGTTCCAGTTTTGGCATATTTTTATCAAAATATTTAATTTCAATCATTCTAGTTTTCATGTTTACCTCATTTCATAAAACCCGTCTACCAGTAATATTCCTCCGGATATTCTTTTTGGTAAAAGTTTCCCCGGAATTTTTAACCCTTTTTTAAAATCTGTAAATGTCCTTTTTATGGGTCTGCCATTATCAAATAGAAACTCTTTTTCATCTTCATTCCATTCTTTCTCCTTTCCTGTCCTTTTATCGACATACCCGTTAAGGTTTGCTTCTCCACTCATTGAAATTTCAAACAAATCTTTACACTTTTCTGGCATACCCGCACACTTTATATTGTTGTATGGTTCACAAGGCTCTAAATTTTCTTTTACAACGTGTTCAATATAGGTTTTTTGTCTAGTAAAATAGGCATAATCCCAACAGCTTTCTAGTTTCCAACAGCAGAACTTTCTATCATCAACGTTTATACCCTTAATTTTTTCAGGTGGTAAATCACAGTGCATACTATCGGTGTCCCCATAGATAAACCCCGGTCTATCCACACCATGATAATTTTTTTGTGCGGCTGTGATAGTGAAATTTCTTGCGTAACTTGTAATCGCTGAGCCTACAGGGATGTATCCCGGTTTCTTATCATTTTCCTGAATCGGTAAGAACCCCAAAGTACCGTTTTCTTTTACATAAGCTAGCTTAAAGCTAGAATCTGTAGAGCTTGCCATTTTACCAGATAGATTGTTAAGGAATAACTTTGCTAATTCTCTTTTACTCCCTTTGGACTCCATTTTTATTTTCTTATACTTTTCTATGTACTCATCAAATATTCCTTTTTCTGCACAAAATATGCAACCATCTAAAATTTCAAAGTCAACTAATTCATAGTGCTTTTTTAACAATCCATAGTCTGTCATAGTTAATGTTAATTCAACTCTTGTATCTTTAATATTTCCGTTCTTATCTTTATAGCACGAGTAATATTTTCCTGTTTCATAGTCATAAACGTCTGAACTTTCAAGTGCTTCCGTTGGCGAATATAATGCATTTCCCTTTAACTGTATAAATGGTAACATATTTTTCTTTAAATAGAATCTTGTTTTGATTCTAACAAAATAATACCTGTTTTGTTTAAGTGCGTTATCTGGAATAAAATCACCTTTCCAAAAACCCGGAATCCCTAAAGGGTAAATGTTTCCGCTTTCGCTTGACATCATAGAGGGGTATAGGGAATTAACGTCTGCTGTAGTTCCGTTCCCGTGTAACCCCTCTTTGCCTTTTACAAGATAACACCAGCCACCTTTATACGATTTACGGATATAATCACCAATGGTAGGACTACCAAACACTTCAGCGTCTAAAGGCTTATTATATAAATTCGGAAACATTTCATCATATTCCATTGGTAACTTCAAGCTATGCATACAGATATCCTTGTATTCAGATAAACAACATGCCCCTATAGTTAGCTTGTTATGACCCTCGTTAAACATAATTTCAAGTGCTTCTTTCACCACTAAAACATCGTTTGAAATATACTCTTTTTCCTGCTCCGTAATCGGACATCCTGCGTATCTCATTCCGTTATATTCCATGTCAAGTTTTTTATGTTTAGTCCCAAAACTATCCCCGATTCTTTTAACTGAAAATGGTAACAATTTTAAGCTGTCCCTTAATTCTATAAACCTGTCCCCTGTTTTTATAATAATATCATACCACATACCTCTATCAGATATTCCATATTTAACAGACTTACTTTCCATTTGTGCGTTTTTCTTCCACTTATATTTTAATTTACTCCCGTCTATCACGTCTATAGCCTGCTTGTATTTCTTATCAATAAGAAGATAAGACAGCCAAAAACTACCATCGAATTTTAAATTGTGGTAGTAAGCTACTATATTACAGTCTAATGATACAAAATAATTTAACTGTTCTTCAATACTGTGAAAAATCATAACGTTTTCTGTGTATAATTCTACACAAGCCGCCGCCCACACTTCTGTATTTACCTGCCCTGAGTATACCGTTGTTTCAAAGTCACATACAAACGTTCTTGTTAAACTTCTAACCCCATGCATTGTTCCAATCCTCAATATCTTCAAGTTTATCTGCTACAGCTTTAATGTAATCTAATCTGTCAATAACTTCTTCACCATACCGAACACCATATTCTGGCAAATAATTTATCATCATCCCAATATATTGCACTGCTATATCAAAGTAATTTAAAACCTTAAAAGTTAACAACGTGCCACTTTCTTCTCCTTTTAAAATCATTTCAGAAGCACCCCAATAGCCGTTTTCTTTAATCATTTGATTTATCCACGATAAAAGTAGTTTCTTAGCTCCTCCCTCTGGTTCACCCTTTCTTATAATAGTGGGGGATTGTTCGATACGGTTAATGTAATGCTGTACAACTGTTCTAGCAAACATATCGTCTTGAGGTGGCAACTCTGTGTCGTGCTTCTTTCTTTCTATCGTTTCTTTTGCCTTTTGTGCCGCGACTTTCCGCTCTAGTTTTCTTCCATCTTCTCCGGAGACCACTTCTTTTTCATCTGGGACATACCAGCCGGAATACTGGGCTTTTTTATACAGCTCTTTAGCAGTTAATTTTTTAAGCGATTCCACAGCCCGTTTATTTATGTTTTTAGGTGCATGGAATAAACGCTCTGGGAAAATGTAACCACGCTCCATAGCTCTGTTCAAGAACTGGTTTATTCTTTTTCTTTCTTTCCTGTATTCGCTTAACCATTTATTCTTTTTCTTCATGTTAAGCCCTCCATTTTAAAAAGGAGGGAAGAAAATCTTCCCCCCCTTTTAAATAAATTTTATAAAGAAGACACGTCTAATTCGCAATTAACGAAATCTCTTCCTGCTTTCGTTTTACCACTCGTTTTTACAATAGTAAATGGAAAAGAGCCCATAATCATCGTAATATCTTTTACAGACCGCTTAAAAGTGTTCGACTGGCAAGCGTATACCTTTTTATCTGGCGTGATAATCGAAAGAATCTCTGTCACGTCACCGTTGTCCTTTTTGTCTTCAAATTCCAGCCAGCCATCAACTGTAATTTTTTCACCATCTTCCACGTCTTTCACGCTTTTTACGCCTGAGGCAATGGTCATTAAATAGGTTTCCACTTCGTTAAATTCTCTACTTGTGTGTGTCACTGTAATCATGATTTATACCTCCTGGTCCTGAGTTTCGTTAGCTTCCATGTTTTCGTGTTCAGCGTCTTTTCCCTGTCTGGGTGGTAAGAGTTTTGCAATGTTAATGAACTCCTGTTCGCTCATACCATAAAGCTGTTCAATCTCTTTCTTTTCAACGATTGTTACAACTTTCTCCGTGTCCGTGTCAAGAGCCTCCTTACAGGCTTTCAAGAGCTTTTCAGAGCTATCAAACACCCCTGAAATGGTGACGCACTCATTAAACGCCTCACACTTTTCGATGTCCAGGCACATCACGTTCACCTTTGTAGCCTTGACTGTTCTTGTTACCATTCTCATTTTTGCCATTTTCTTTTCCTCCTTTTGGCTTTGTTTTAACGTCTATTTATAGGCGCTTTAGGCGGGTGGGATTCGAACCCACACTGTTCCCGATGTCCCCGACCTTAACCTATTGGTTACATGACAGATGGTGTTTCTGCCGGGTGGCTACCATTGCCGACCGCCTAAATATAATATATCAAATATTATGAGATTTGTCAACCTTTTTTGATTGTATAATAAATTTACGAATGATTTGCTTCGTGAAAGTTTTAACAATCATATCGGCTACACTAGGGATTGGAATACCAGAAGCCACACTTGTAAGGAAATTTTTTGTCGTGTACTTCCATTTATACCCATCTGAGTCGGTGATAAGTGTGACAGCGTTATCACCAGATAATTTACACTTTATGCCGCCGTATATCTTTCTTCTAAGTTCATTTTCTAATCGGGTTATAGCGATTCTTTCAAATTCTCCCATCATATAACCTCCCTAATTCTTTCATAAACTCTTCTACTACTTTATATACACCTACTGTTATTTTCATGAACTTTTCATTTGCGAGTCGTTCCATCAAATAGGCGTCGTAGTACCAGATTACTTTTGATTTATAATATGCGTATACTTTACAGTATGCGTAATCTAAACATTCTTCTATTTGTTTAGTATCGGAGCAATGGTTAATTTCCCATTGTAATCTTTTCCAAAAGTTTGCAATACACATTTCTAATTTTTTGTCTTTTTCATCTGCCGGATACTTATAAACAGGCTCTTTTCTCTTATCTAAACAAATTGCTAATTGTAACAAAGTGTCAAGAGCGAAATTGTTCATTTGAAAGTCACCTCCCTACCTTTATCTCTTTAGATAAGAATAATATAACGTCTTTATCAATATTATCTAATACATTACACGTTTCAAAAGCTAACTTCTCGTTATCGCTCAATGAAACTAAACGTTCATTCAATTTTTCCTCCCACTCTTTGCCCTGCTCTATTTCACCGCGTTTATAGTGGTCAAAAGTATAAACGTATGCTATAACGGTATCAGTTACTTTTTTAACGCTTCTGAGGGATATTCTTCGTCTCATTTTTCTTTACCTCCTAACTCCGTATAGAATTTTAAATAGTTTCCACGCTCTTTACAAGCGTTATAATACAGTACCTCCCTTTCAAATTTCTCAAAATCTCCTACAACTTCAAACGTATCTGAAAATCCTGATACTCTGTCATAAATCATAGCGCACATAACCATTTTTCCGCTCTGGTACGCCTTTTTAGCTGTAGGTTTTGACACCCTAATCATCTGGCTTTCGCCATTGCCGCAAATGCAATCAGTTCTCATTTCCCTTTCCTCCAATCAAGTAGCCCATATTTACTAAAAATTCGGCTTTCTTCTTTTTTATAACGCCTGTCAATACATTCAATCTGTTTAATGAACGAATTGCTATGCGGTGGGTTTTCATCTTTATACCGTTCCTCAATAACAAAGAAATCGTTCAAAAACCGTTCTTTAATATCAACCAGCAATCTAACATCACTATCACAAATCCCATAATTTCTTAAAATCATAGCGTAATCCTCTAACGTCATTTTCTTTTTTCTCCTATCCGGCTTGTACCTAACACGAACGGTTACGATAAACTGTGTTCATAATATTAGACTGATTTACTGCTTCTAAAAGTTCGGTAGTATTCAACCTATCAAGAATACTAAACATTTCGTCCATATAAACGCAACTTTTTTCATAATCACACTCACACATAGCGTTCCACCAAAGAACACGGTAACCTAAATAACTAATAAATCCATCTGAATACTTCATTATAAACCCCCTTACAATCCGTACTTTGCAAAGATTTCATTCTCTTCTCCAGTGTAGTAAGAACGAACCTCTTCACACCTAATCTCATAATCACAGTCGTGAGACGGCTTCCACTTCAAGGCACATTCATCTGAAATCTCCTCACACTCATTAGCACAACGCTGCTTTAGTGCTAAAAGCATGGCGATATCGTCCTCGCTAATCCCAAGGTTCTCCCAATAGGTGGCAATTTCTCGTTTTCTCATTTCTTTTTTCCCTTTACTGGACTTTTACAGTCTTAAATATCAGCTTCAAGATAAGCTATAAACTCTTCATTTTATAAAGCGTCATATCTCTTAAACCAGATTCTTTTCCATTTTTCTGCTTCGTCACATCTTCCATGTTTTAGAAAATCAGTATAATTGATATACACCACAAATGTTTGAGCTACCTTTACTCTAGATTCCATATTTAAATTCAGCATAAGCACATCACTGTTTATCGTACATTCTATAGATTATTTCCCTCGCTTCAAAATATGCGCGCCACTCTTCAGGTGTAAATCCTGAGCAAGCGTCTTTTTTCATGTGTTCGCTTGACTTTTCAAACTCATTGTTTGACAAGTATTCTTTAAAGAGTACATATTCTACAATTTCATTAATGACTTTTTCAGAAAATTCCATTATAATTCCCTCCATGTATATCTTTCTTTCGCTTCATAGTCATGAGCGAACTTTGATATATGCTGTGCAGACGTTGCTGTATAACCATAGCGGTATCTTAACACATCATATAATGAGCGTGTTTCGCTGTCAAGAACAGCTACAATAGTGCTGTAGCTAGTCAAAACCAACCACTTTCCGATACATGAAACGTATGCGTTACATGACCTCAAGCGCATGGCTGGTGCAAAATCAAGGTTCTCTGCTTTCTTTACATCACTTGCAAAAGAAATCCATGCACCTTCTACTATTAAATTTTCAGCTTTCTGTTTTTCTCTTCTCATTTTCTTTTCCTCCAATTATTTTTTGCCGTCACACTTTTTCAACCAGAGTTCGGACTGGCTTTGCTGTGTTTACAAAAATCTTTTTTCGGGTGGGTGGAGTGTCTTCCGGCTGTATTCAGTTATCAATGTTCGACTCGCTGTTCGCTGTATTCCTGTTTGCTATCATCTCCCTTACTTTATCTTATATATGATTATACACCCATCTGGTAAATCTGTCAACGCTTTTTGAAAAAATAATTGTTAAACTTTAGGGAAAATGAGAGTGAATTGTC
>NFYZ01010554.1_pt1 | contig 17452 bp, 22 predicted proteins | sample 1092561 | NCBI WGS metagenome assembly NFYZ01 (sample SAMN03609887, study PRJNA323583) | gut metagenome | isolation source: feces | host: Rattus norvegicus | place: Malaysia | collected 2013 | reverse complement strand
GGGCCATGGGAGAACTTAGAAGTATGATTAAACAGTATGATGAGCTATGTAAAACCGAACTAGCAACAGAAGAACAAAAAGCTAGGATAGAAAAACTCAAAGCAGATACAAACAGAATACTAGGAGTAAGTGAAGAAATAGAGGACCTATCTAACATCTACAAAGAAATATACGGTGATGACGTTGACAGCGATTAAAAAGAAACAAACGATAAACTGGGGTTTTGGCAGCAAACATAAAGAGTATATAAGGAAATGTAGACATAACACAATAAACATAGCAGAAGGGGCAGTAAGAGCAGGTAAAACTATAGACAACGTATTTGCTTTTGCCATGGAGCTAGATAGAATACAAGATAAATTACATTTAGCAACAGGTAGTACCGCAGCAAACGCTAAGCTAAATATAGGGGAAAGTAACGGCTTTGGGCTAGAACACATATTCCGTGGTAGGTGTAGATGGGGAAAGTTCAAGGGTAACGAATGCCTGTATGTAACAAGCATAACAGGAGAAAAAGTTGTAATATTCGCTGGTGGGGCTAAGGCAGATAGTTTTAAAAAGATAAGAGGTAACTCCTATGGCATGTGGATAGCAACAGAGATTAACTTACATCATGATAATACCATAAAAGAGGCCTTCAACAGACAATTAATGGCTGAAAATAGAAAGATATTCTGGGATTTAAACCCTAGTAAACCTAGTCATTGGATATACACAGATTATATTGACAAATATAGAAAAAAACATAAAAAAAGGGAGCTAGTAGGCGGTTGTAATTATAACAACTTTACTATATTTGACAATATTAATCTTACTGAGGAAAGAGTACAAGAAATAATCTCGCAATATGACCCCGAATCTGTATGGTATCAAAGGGATATCCTAGGTAAGAGAATGATAGCAGAAGGATTGATATATAGGCAATTTGCAGATAATCCTAAGAAATACTATATGCCAATTAAACAAGCTAAAAGAAGATTATACGAGCATATCCTTATAGGGGTAGACTTTGGAGGAAATGAATCAAAACATGCTTTTGTAGCAAGTGGGATTACAAGAAACTACAAAGAAGTAATAGTATTGATGAGTGAAAGACATAAAACAGATGTAGACCCAAACGAGTTAGCAAACTTATTTATTAAATTTGTAAAGAAGGTAATAAAGGTGTTTGGCAGAGCAGATACTGCATATCCAGATTCAGCCGAGCAAGTACTTATACGAGGTTTAAAAAGCAAAAGAGATATAAAAGTACCTAGGTTATCAATAAGAAACTCCCTTAAAACTCCTATAAATGACAGGATAAGGCTAGTACAGGCACTAATAGCACAAGGTAGGTTCTACTATACAGAACATGCAACAACAGTTAAAGACGCACTATCAGAGGCAGTGTGGAACGATAAGAACGAACAAGAAATAGAAAGACTTGATGATGGAACAACTGACATAGATACACTAGATGCCTTTGAATACAGTATAGAAAAATACTCAAGGCAACTAATGAGAGTAGGTGATACAAATGTTCGAAAGGGCTAAGGATTTTATAAGGCAGGTGATAAGCAAGATGTTTCCGAAAAAAGATATTGAAGATGCTCTGGGCATAGAAATACCTATCAATACTGAAATGATGAATGCAATAGATAAATGGAGACAAATGTACCACGATAATCCACCATGGAAAACTAAAAAAGTACAATCACAAAATATACCCGCGGAAATAGCAAGTGAAATTGCAAGGTTAGTTACTTTAGAACTTGAATCAGAAGTAACGGGAGTAAAAGATGAAGAAAAAGGGATAGTCGAAGAAAGTAGCAAAGCAGAATATCTAAACGAACAATATCAGAACGCAATAAAACACATAAGAATACAAACTGAATATGCCTGTGCTTTAGGAGGGTTAGTATTCAAGCCTTATATAGATGGTAATAATATAGCGGTTGACTTTGTACAAGCAGATTCATTTGTACCAGTTAAATTTGATTCAAGTGGCAATATTACAGCTATTATATTCATGGATAGAATTAGAAAAGGTGAAAAAGTTTATACAAGGCTAGAATATCATGACCTACTAGAAGAAGGCTATTACATTATTAACATGGCTTTTTGCAATGAAACAGGTGATGATACATTGGGCTATAGGATACCATTACAAGACGTTGAAGAATGGGCAGATTTAGAAGATGAGGCCTTTTTACCAGGAGTAGACAAACAATTGTTCTCATACTTCAAGATACCTAAAGCCAATACAATTGATACAAAATCACCTTTAGGCATATCAGTATATGAGAACGCAACAGAGTTAATAGAAGAAGCTGACAAGCTGTATAGCTTAGCTTTGTGGGAGTATAATGCAAGCAGAAAGAGGATACACGTTGATAGAGAAATGATAAGAAATCAAGAGGTAGAACTTGAAGATGTATATGTAGCAGTAGATGGAGAAGAAGGTTTTATAGAGGCATACTCACCAGAAATACGAGATACATCAATATTCAATGGCCTTAACAAACTACTACAAAAAATAGAGTTTAATTGTGGTTTAGCATATGGGACTACATCGGATGTTCAATTAGTAGAAAAAACAGCGGAAGAAATTAAGACAAGTAAACAAAGAACCTTTTCAACAGTACAAGACATACAAAATAGCCTAAAAGACGCACTTATAGGTTTAGTAGAAGCTATGGATATATGGGCAACACTAGATGGCAAAGGGTTAGATGGAGAATACGAGATTAGTTTTGACTTTGACGACTCCTTGGCAATGGATAAAGAGACTGAACTAGACATGATGTTTAGAGATGTAGCCTCGCAACTTATTAAACCAGAACTTTATATTATGGCAGCCTATGGAGTAGAAGAAGAACAAGCTAGAAAGATGATGCCCAATATGGCTGATGAAATGGGAGAAGGGGAAGATGATGGATTTGAGTAGAGAGGAGGAGAAAACATGTATAAAACAACCGTATATACCGAAAGAGATGAGTTCATAATTAAAACCGAAGATGAGGTTTCTTTTTATCAAGAGGGAGGATTAGGCTACTTAACAAACAAAAGTGGCATTGAAATATTTGCAGTAAATATAGCAGAACTAACGGCAATAAAGTTCAATGATATAGACGAAACAAAAACAGGTGAAATTGAGATAGACATTGATTCAAAAGAAATAGTAAAAATATTAAGCGAATCAATAAAGGAACAATTATATAACAAACATCAACGTAGGTGATTGCATGCTAACACCTAAGTATCTACAAAATCAACCTCAACATGTAGTAGATATGTTTTTACAACTAGAAGAAGACATACTACATGACATATCAAGAAGAATCAAAGACAACATGGAGTTAACCGAAACAACAGGATATCAAATAGATATGCTAATTAGAATGGGATATGACATAGAAGAAATAGAGAAAGAAATAAGTAAAAAGACCAATCTAGCAGCTAATGAAGTAGAAAAGCTATTGTATAAAGCGGCAGAAGATTCATATATAGACGATAGAAAAAGATATAAAAAAGGTGGTAAAGACTTACTTTCATTAGACAAAAATCCTAAAATGATTGACTTTATAGATGCAACAGTAAAACAAACAAAAGGAGAAATGAGAAACCTAAGTAATACCCTAGGTTTTGCAAAAGGGAAGGAATTTGAGCCGTTTAGAACCTTTTACAGAAATACAATAGACCAAGCAGTATTTCAACTAGGGACTGGAGCTTTTGATTACAATACAGTTTTAAGAATGGCAGTTAAGACATTAGGAGATAGTGGCCTTAGAAGTATAGACTATGAAAGTGGAAGAAGGTATCACATAGAATCCGCAGTTAGAATGAATGTTCTTACCGCAATGAATCAAATAACAGGGTATATGAGCCTTGCAAATGCTGATATGATGGGCCAAGACTTAATGGAAATAACTGCACATCATGGAGCAAGACCAAGCCATGTAGAATGGCAAGGTCAAATAGTCAGCAGAGAAGGGAAAAGAGGTTATCTATCACTAGAGGATATAGGATATGGAGATGTAGAAGGGTTTCAAGGTGCAAACTGTAGGCATGGTTGGTTTCCATTTTTTGAAGGGATATCAACATCGAATTATACAGAAGAAGACCTTGAAAATATAGATCCACCTGACTTTGAATACAATGGTAAAACGTATACAGCATATGATGCAACGCAACATCAAAGATACCTAGAAAGACAGATGAGGAAAACAAAAAGGAACATAATAACTTTTGATGGAGCAAATCTTGAAGATGATTTTAAAATAGCAAGTGTAAAACTAAGTAGACAAAGACAGGAATACGAAAGATTTAGCAGAGTAGCTGGAATAAGACCTAAACATGATAGACACCAAACATACAGTTACAACAGAAGTATGAGTATGAAAAGCGTTTGGGCAAGGCGTTAGACGTAAAACAACGTTTTGTGGCTAATGAAAGGGGTGAAAAAGTGGAACAAATAGAAATAAATATAATTAATTTTGAGGAATTTCAAGATGTAGTTATAAATGCAAAGAAATTAATAAAACAAATAGAAATAGCAAGTTTTAAAGATGAGAATGGATTCAGGCTTAAAAACAACATTCATTATAAGGAATTAGTAGAATCCATTGATGAATTGATAGATTAACAGAGATGGGAGGTTGAGGGATGAACTTTGGGAAAGCATTTGAAGAAGTTAAAAAAGGTAAAGGTATGAGGTTACCAGGATGGAGAGAAGATGTTACTATAAGAGCACAATATCCAAACGAGAATAGCAAAATGACAGCACCTTATTTATATGTAGAAAGTAGATTTGGTAAGGTACCTTGGAAAGAAACAATGATAGAGCTGTTCGCGGAGGATTGGGAAATAGTCGAATAATATATGACTTTAGACCATAGTCGTTAAACAAGTCTTGCCAGTTAATAGACTGGTATTTTTTATATTCAAATTCGTATGTCAAGACGATATATTGACACGTCACGAGATGCAACCTCGTATAAAAGCGTAGATGAAAGGAGAATGAAAATGAAAAGGGAATTTTTAAAAGAGTTAGGTTTAGAAGATGAAGTAATAGATAAAATAATGGCTGAAAACGGCAAAGATATAGAGAATGCAAAAGGTGATGTATCAAAGCTAGAGGCAGAAGTAAAGACGAAAGAGAAAGAATTAGAAACCTTGCAAGGGCAGTTAAAGAAGGCTAATGAACAAATAGAAGAATTTAAAGATATGGATATAGATGCAATACAAAAGGCAGCAGATGACTACAAAGAAAAATATAAAACAGCTAAAACAGAAGCAGAAGAAGAATTAGAAAAGATTAAATTTGAATATGCACTAGATAAGGCACTAGGACAAGCTAAGGCTAGAAATTCTAAGGCAGTTAAGGCTTTAGTAGACGTAGATAAATTAAAGTTAGTAGATGACAAGATTTTAGGCCTAAATGAGCAATTAGAAGAAATCAAAAAAGAAAATGACTTCTTATTTGAAAGCGAGAAAAAAGAAACGCCAACTATAGTTAAACCTGGTAGTTACCAACCAGAGGGCATTACTAAGGAAGATTTTAAGGATATGGGCTATTTAGAAAGAGTCAAGTTAAAACAGAAAGATAAAAACTTATATGAGCAATTAAGTAAAGAAAAATAAAGGAGAGATGCAACATGGCAACAACAATGTTACAAAATATGGTCGACCCACAAGTATTGGCAGATATGATTTCGGCGGAACTAGAAGATGCAATAAGATTTTCACCACTAGCAAGAATAGACAGAACTTTACAAGGAAGACCAGGAAGTACAATAACTGTACCTAAATTCAAATATATAGGTGATGCTGATGACGTAGCAGAAGGGGAAGCGATAGATTTAGCCTTACTAGAAACCTCTACAGAAGATTTCACAATTAAAAAGGCAGGTAAAGGAGTAGAAATCACAGACGAAGCAGTATTATCTGGATATGGTGATCCAATTGGAGAGGCAGGAAAGCAATTATTGATGGCTATATCTAACAAAGTTGACAATGATGTACTTACTGCACTAGATACTACTACATTAATTTATAATGGCACAGCTTGGGACTTAGATACAATATCTGATGCCTTAGACATCTTTAATGACGAAGATGATGAGGCTATGGTATTAATATTGAATCCTAAAGATGCAAGTAAATTAAGAAAAGCAGTAGCAGGAGATTGGGAAAGGGCTTCTGACTTAGGAGATAACATAATAGTTAATGGAACTTATGGAGGAGTGTTAGGAGCACAAGTAATCAGAAGTAGAAAGGTAACAGAGGGAACAGGTTATCTAGTTAAGCAAGGAGCGTTGGCTATATATATGAAAAGGAACGTTATAGTTGAAAATGATAGAGATGTATTGAGAAAAACAACAGTATTTACAGCGGACCAACATTATGGAGCACACTTATACGACGAATCTAAAGCAATAAAGATTGACGTAACAACAGCTTAAGATTGGTGAGGTTACACTCACCTTTCTTATTTTTTATACAGGAGTGATAGTTATGATGTTAAGAAGGTATCACAAAAAGATAAAGCCTAAAAGAAATAAAATTGATTATAAAGATTTAACTGTACCAGAATTAAGAGAACTAGCAAAAGAAAGAGGCTTAACAGGCTATTCTGATATGAAGAAAGATGAATTGATAGAGAAATTAGGTGGTTAGAATGTACCTGGACTATGATTTTTATATTATTGACTGGGGCGGCAACTTAAAAGAGAATGAATTTAATAAACTGGCCATAAAAGCAAAAAGTGTAATTGATTTTTATACACTTGACAGAGTAAAAAAGCTAGATGAAATACCCATTGAAGTTAAGTATGCAATGTGTGAATTAATAGACTATGAAAAGCAACTTGAAGATACAGGAGGTAAGGAAATAGCAAGTGAAAAAACAGCTAGTCACTCAATTAATTATGCAGTCAGTAAGCAAGGTAGCAATAGAGCTATAAAAAGTAAACAGAAAGACATTGTGAGAAGATGGTTAATTAATACTGACTTGATGTATCGAGGTGTAGGCTATGCACACTAATACAGATATAACAATTTATAATAAATACATTGATAAAGCAACAAGGCTTGACAAATATCAACGTACAATTCTAAAAGGTGTATTCCTAGACGAAAGAAAAGGTTATAACAGGCTTAAAAGTGGGCTAGAATCAGCAGATGAAGTATTAGTATTGATACCATTTTCTGTGACCTCAAATAGGCAATATTTAAGCCCTAAAGAATTTCATAGAGTAGAAAATAAAGAAAATTACTTCACAATAGCAGAAGAAGATAGAATAGTAAAAGGGATTGTAGACACAGAAATAACCTTGCCTAAAGACTTAGACAAAGAACATGAGGCATACACAATTACAACAGTAGATACTCATGACTATGGCAGTCCACATATGAGGCATTGGGAATTAGGTGGTAAGTAATGGAGTTTAAAACTAAAGTACAAATAAAAAAGATAAACATATTACTTGCTGGTAGAGGGCTAGAAGAAAGAGGGAGAGTACAACAATTTGTTGATAGTGAGGTATTGAGAAAAACAGATCCTTATGTACCTTTTGATACAGGAGCATTAAAAAGTAGTGGTACTAGACACACAAAAGTAGGCAGTGGGAATGTCTTATACAAAACTCCTTATGCAAGACGATTATACTACAACCCTCAATACAATTTCCAAGGCGCACCACAAAGGGGCGGTAAATGGTTTGAACGAATGAAAGCACAACATAAAGACGAAATATTAAGAGGAGCTGCAAGAATGGCAGGAGCTAGAGGAGGAAAGAAATGATAAAAGCATTAAGGAATTTCTTTTTACAATGTCCTTATCTAGACGAAATGGCAAAAGTAAATGTAGATTATTTAGGGCCAAACGCAGTCGAATACACAATAGATAGTGTTCCGGGGACAGAAATTATTAAGAAGTACACAAATGGCGATGCAATAAAACAATATAACTTTGTATTTGGGTCAAAAGAATTTTATGGCCCTGATGCTTTGCAAAACTTAGAAAATACAGGCTTTTATGAAAAGGTATCCAGATGGCTAAGGTTAAAAACTGATAGAAATGAACTACCCGATTTAGGTAGTGAAAGAGAAACAATATCAGTTGAAGCCTTATCAAATGGATACCTTTTTCATGCAGATGAAGACAGGGCAAGGTATCAAATTCAATGTAGATTAGTTTACTATGAGAAAAAAATTAGGGGGTAGATTTTATGAATACAACTGAAAAATTAGTTTTAAGGTCAGACATAGTTTCTTATATGAAAGTAGGAACAGATGATACTTTTAGGGAAATGGATTACTTTGATGAGCTTAACAAAAGTAAAGAAGTTGAAGAATATGAAAGAAAATACGTAAATGAAAAAAGTACCAGGACAGATGCAGTTTCAATGTCAGAAGTAATAGAATTCTCTTTTGATAGACATACAAATAACGAAGTACAACAAAGAATAATAGAAGTATATGACAAGGAATTGTTAGGTGATGATGCTAACGTAACATTATGTACAGTAGACTTCACACAAGAAGGCTCAACAGCTGACAGTTATGTAGCGAGGACAAGAGAATATACAATTATTCCAGATAGTGAAGGAGAAGGAACAGAGGCATACAAACATACAGGAAGTTTTAAATCCAAAGGAGATATAATTGAAGGAGAAGCAACGAGTTCCGATAAATGGGAGACTTGTACCTTTATAGAAGATGGAGCAGTTACAGGTACAGGGGAATCAGAGGTATAAGGAGGGATACAATGGTTAAGAAATTTGAGTTTGATAATAACTTACTAGAAGTAGATATAAACGGAGCAAAATTTCAAATAGACCCAAACAACCCTAAATTACTAGAAAGAATGGAAAAGCATGGTATTAACATGCAGAAAGTAGCAGGTGAAATGGAAGAAGTAGCAGAAAAAGAGAGTAATGCAAAAGCTATGGAACAAATGATACAAGTTTGCCTTGATACTATAGATGCAGTATTGGGAGAAGGGGCATCCAAAGATATATTTAAAGGCAGGAAGGTAAGTTTCTTTGACACTATAGATGTAATCAATTTTATGACCTCTGAAATCGAAAAAGCAAGAGATAATTTATATCAAAAGTACACGCCAAACAGGGCCCAGCGTAGAGCGAAAAAGTAATGAATATCCTTATAGATGAATTACCAGAATATGTGGCAATAGATGATATAGAATACAAAATTAATACAGATTACAGAATATCTATTATGTTTGAAATGATGATACAAGATAAAGCACTAACAGGGAGAGAAAAACCTCTCATGGCCCTAAATTTATACTATCCCGAAACTCCTCATGATTTATCAAAAGCCTTGCAAAAAATAATGTGGTTTTATAATTGTGGCAAGACAAAGTTAAATAAAAGAGCAGATAAAAAAGAAAAAGAAATAAAAAACACTCCTAAGCAGATTTATTCTTTTGAACATGATTCCGAACTAATATTCGCCGCTTATTTGGGGCAATACGGGATTAATTTACAACGTATCGACCATTTACATTGGTGGGAATTTAAAGCTCTATTTGAAGGCTTAAACGCTTCTAACAAGATAATCGAGGTAATGGGTATAAGAAGTACTAAAATAACAAAAGATATGCCAAAATCTGAAAAAGAACGCATTAGAAGGCTAAAAGAAATATATGAACTACCAGACATGAGAACAGAAGAAGAAAAAATAAAAGAAACTCAACAAACATTCAATTTGTTTGGTGGCTAGTTGTTATAAGGGCAAGGTTATGATAATATAAAGTAAAGAGGAGGGGTAAAAATGTTGCAATGTCCAAAGTGTGGGGGCACAAATGTTAATGTAGTAATGGATACAGCACAAAAAATTAAAGGCAGAGGTTTAGGAAGGAGAATAGCAAGAACTTTTATGATAATATGTACTTTGGGATTATGGAAGTTCGTACCTGCTAGAGTGGGGCATACTAAAACAAAACCTGTAGCCTTATGTCAAAACTGTGGTAATAAGTTTAAAGCGTAGCAATCTCAAATAAGAGGTTGCTTTTTTCATGCTTTTTTTGAGGTGATGCAGATGTGAAAAAAATATGGTATAGATGTCCTAACTGTAGACAAAAATTATTAAAATATGATGAAATAAAGGGGCAAAGTGAAAAGTTATATATCAAGTGTAAGAAATGCAAAAAGGAAATAGAAATAATTATTGAATAGTTAGTGAGCCTTTTGAGCCGCTATTCAATCTCATAGAAATGGGGTGAGATAGTGGCATATGATGGTTCACTAATTTTTGATACAAAAGTTAGTGATAAAGGCTTTAAAGCAGGAGTAGCAAAGTTAAAAACAACAGGAGTCAAGAGTCTTAGAACAGTAAATCAAGCAGCAAAATACACGGCGGTTGCTATAGGACTAGTTGGAGCAGCATCCATTAAGGTTGGTAGTGACTTTGAGGCTGCAATGTCTAGGGTAAAAGCAATTTCCGGTGCTACTGGCCGTGAGTTTGCATTGCTTGAAAAGACCGCCATGCAATTAGGAAAAACAACTGTTTTTAGTGCAAGTGAAGCGGCAGAAGGAATGCAATATTTGGCTATGGCCGGTTATGATGCTACCCAGATTGTAGATGCAATGCCAGGTGTACTAAATGCTGCCGCTGCAGGGCAAGTTGAATTAGGAACAGCAGCAGATATAACATCTAATGTTTTATCTGGCTTTGGTTTACAAGCAGAAGAAACAAGTAGAGTGGCAGACGTATTAACAAAGGCTTTTACATCTTCTAATACATCTATGGAATCACTAGGTGAAACAATGAAGTATGCAGCACCAGTTGCAAAAGCTGCAGGATTTAGTTTAGAGGAAACAGCAGCAGCCGCCGGATTACTTGGAGACGCGGGAATATCTGGTTCACAAGCAGGTACAACACTTAGAGGAGTTATGTTAAGGTTAGTAAATCCTCCTAAACAAGCAGCGGAGGCCTTAGATGCTTTAGGAGTTTCTGTAGTCGGTTCAAATGGTAAATTAAAACCATTATATCAAATTGTTGGGGAGCTCGAAACAGCAACAAAAGGCATGACAGATGCACAAAAGACTGCCATCATAGCACAAATAGCTGGACAAAATGCAGCATCTGGATTACTGGCTATAATGGATGCAGGGCCCGATAAATTAAGGGCTTTCACAAATGAATTAGAAAATTCTGGAGGAACCGCTGAAAAAGTAGCAAAGGACCAACTAGACAACCTACAAGGAGATTTAAAAATACTAGGTAGTGTTTTGGAGTCGGTGGGTATTAAAATTTATAAGAGCTTTGATGGTCCGCTAAGGCAAGTAGTACAAACATTGACTAGATATATTGAAAAAATATCAAATACAATAAATGCACATGAAGAAATAACTGAAAGTCTTGATGAAATGGGATTGAGCCTTGAAGATGTAGGTATGGATCTAGAAAAAGTTCCTACAGGCTTTGAAGGTGTGGTTATTATTCTAGGTGAAATATTAGCAGACATGGTTACAAAAGTAGCAGAATTTGCACCTAAAATACTTAATGCAGCAAAAAACCTTATGATAGCATTTTTAAATGGTATCAGAGGGAATAAAGCACAAATATTAACAGCGGCAACTGAAATTATAACGAGCATGATAGAAACTTATATTGCAGTTATACCTGAAATGTTAGCATTAGGGATTGAACTTATAACGGGCTTGATGGAGGGTATGGCAGCAAGAGCTCCACAATTAATTAATCAAGCTACTAAATCTTTAAACATGTTAATCGATGCTATAGCAGAAAGCTATCCTTCGTATTTGGATTCCGGAGCTAAGATTGTTGTTAATTTAATACAAGGTATAGCTTCAATGTTACCGAACCTTATAAACAAATCATTAGATTTAGTTAAGTCTATAACAGATACCATAATAAAATATTTACCAGCTATTTTGGAATCTGGAATTGAAATAATAATTGCTATAATGCTTGGGATAGCAGAAATGATACCAGAGTTAATGGATATGTTTTTTGAATTGGTTGTATTATTGGCAGATATTATAATAGAAAACTTACCATTAATAATTGAAGCAGGGCTAGAAATTATAATGGCCTTAGCACAAGGGCTTATAGATAATCTACCATTCTTTATAGAGCAAGTGCCAAGGATTATAAACGCTTTCTTTGATGGCATAATAGCAAATCTACCTACTATTTTAATGGCTGGGTTTAAAATTATAGTAGCTTTAGTAAAAGGTTTAATAGAAAACATACCATTAATAGTTAAAAACATACCTGCAATAGTTAGGGCTATAGTAAATGTAATGATTATGTATGACTGGTATCAATTAGGTGGCCGTATTATGACTTGGCTAAAAAATGGTATAGAAAGTATGCCAGGCAAAATAGCAGAGGCAGCTAGGAATATAGCAAAAGCTGCTTGGGATGCAATAAGAAATAGATTTAAAGACGCACCACAACTTGGAAAAGGCTTTGTAAGATGGTTAGCTGATGGTATAAGCTCTATGCCAGGCAGAATAACAACTGCTGCTAGGAACATAGGGACAAGAGCTTTAAATGCAGTAAGAGGGCAGTTTAGGCAGTCTACTAGTATTGGAAAAGACTTTGTACGAGGTATTTGGAATGGAATTAGCAATTTAACAGGCTGGATAGGCAATAAGATAGCGGGATTTGCTAGTGCCCTTGTAGGGAAATTTAAAAACTTCTTCAAAATTAAATCACCATCTAAGTTAATGGAAGATTTGATAGGTAGAAACCTTATTCTAGGTATTGGTGTAGGTATGGAAGATGAAATGCCAGAGTTAAATAGGGATATAGATAGGGAATTAACTGGTTTTACTAGACAAATGGAAGCGGCTGTAGAACTAGAGACATACAATACAGGACATAGGGCAGCGGGAGTAAATTCAATGCCTAGATTGCAAGAAGTAACAAAAGAAACAAGAGAAATAGCAAAAGATACTGTAATTACTGGCAATAATTTTTATGTCAGAGAAGAAGGAGATATTAAGAAAGTAGCAAGAGAGATAAGAAGGTTAGAAGTAGAAAATCAAAGAGGAGGGAGGTAATATATGTACTTTAGAGGTATTAATTTAAAAGATTATTTTAATATATTGGACATAAGGAGGAATATATTGCCTCCACAATTTATAGCTAGGCAACCAAAACCAATGGGTCCTGGCTCTATATTTGTTAAGCAACAACACTTGGAAGATTCTATAGAGGTTGATATAGAAATCAAAGGCGAGGATAAGAATCATTTAAGGGCGGTAATTAGCATATTAGCAAGTAAATTAATGGGTGACGAAAAGCCGGGCAAATTAATTTTTACAGATGAACCAGAACATTATTATTTAGCCATTTTAGAAGGAAGTACAAATTTGAATGAGTTTTATTTATATGGGACAACAACATTAACTTTCTTATTGCCGGATCCTATTAAATATGGCAGAGAGATCCGTTTTAGTATGCCGGATGGGCTAAATACATTTTACAACTTTGGCACATTTAAAACTAGGGGAAAATTGCGTGTCGAAGTAAACGATATGACAAAAGAATATGTAAAAATTACTAGGGAAGATACTGGAGAATTTATATATATTGCAAAAAGGTGGCCCTATGATGACTTTAGTTTTATAATAGATTTTATTGATGAAAAGGTCGAAGATATGCAAGGTAATTCAATGATGAGAAACTTAACTTTAGATAGTGATTTTTTTGATATTCCAACTGGTGAATGTAAAATTAGATTGGAAAATGTAGGTAATGGGGAACTTGTGTTTAGGGAGAGGTGGTTATAGTGATATTTAAAATATTTGATAAAGATGAAGAATATATATGCAATTTAAAAAATCTTATAACCGCTTCCCATGAAGAGGAACTAAATGGAAAGGATATACTTGAGTTTTCTATTTTAGGCAGCAACAAAAACGCTGACAAATTAGAAAAAAAGGGCAGGGTAATATATAAAGATAGGCTAGGGGACTGGAAAGAGTTTATTATACAGAGAATCGAAGAGGAACATAATGAAGAAGGACTTGTAATTGAAGTGTATTGCGAGTCCTCTTTTTATGAAACTTTTGGGGATTATATCGATGATAAAAGACCTCAAAACGTTACCGCTGACGTTGCATTAGGAGTGGCATTAGCCCCTACTAGATGGAATGTCGGTAGGGTTGATAACTTGGGCATAAACTCTACTAATTTCTATCATTTGAGTTCAAAAGAGGCAGTACACAAGATAGCAGAAGTATGGCAAGGAGAAATTAAAACTAGAGTAGAAGTTGTAGGTAATAGAATAACTAGAAGATATGTTGATTTACTTTATCAAAGAGGGCATAACACAGGAAAAAGATATGAATATAACAAAGATTTACACTCTATTATAAGGACTGTGCAAGAAGATGATGTAATAACTGCTTTATATGGATATGGACAAGGGGAGCATATAGAAGAAACTGACGGCTATGGAAGAAGAATAAATTTTGCTGATGTTGAGTGGAGCAAGGCAAAAGGAGACCCTATTGACAAGCCTTTGGGACAAAAATGGCTAGGCATTGAAGAAAATAAAGAGATATGGGGGAGAAATAATCCCGATGGAACTAAGGCGCATGTATTTGGCAAGGTTGATTATGATGATATAGAAGAGCCAGAGGAACTTATTAAAACAACTTGGGAAGAATACAAAATTAGAAGTCAACCACGCATTACTTATGAAGGCAAGGTTATTGATTTAAAGGAATTAAAAGGCAAGGAGCATGAAGGTGTAGGCCTGGGTGATACAGTAGCAGTTATAGACAAGGGTTTTAGTCCAATATTAAGGATTATAGCACGTGTCATATCCCACATACAAGACCTTTTAAATCCTGCTAATGACGAAGTTGTTTTAGGGAATTTCATAGATGATGTAACCTCATCTTTGAGAAAACAAGGTGAATATATCGACCAATTTAGAGGTAAGCAAGGCGTATGGGATAGAAGTAAAATAATAGGTGAAGATGGAAATATTAATGCTCAATATTTAGAAAATTTAATTGGAGAAATGAATGAAAGATTAAATAGTCAAGGTGGCTATGTGTACTTAAGTGAAGATGGAAAGGGACTAACAACCTACAACAAACCTATAGACCAAAACCCGACCATGGCTATACAGCTATTAGGTGGAGCTTTTAGAATAGCAAATAGGCGAAAACCTAATGGAGAATTTGATTGGAGGACGTTTGGTGATGGTGATGGTTTTGTAGCGGATATGATTGTTGCAGGAGTGTTACAAGGTGGAAAAGTAAGGTTTGACCTAACAAATGGAACCTTATTTATTGGAGATAGTCCAGATGATTACGTACTACTATTTGATGGACAAGATTTACATTTATCGGGCGACTTTAGAACTTACCAAGATGGTTATTTAGCGACTGAATTAAAGGGCAATAGTTATATGTTTTATGACTGGGAAGGCAGAACAACTGATTCGATGAATGTTGGTGCTTTTTCAGTTAGTCGAAGATATGGAGATATTGACAAGCCAGGCATGAGGATAAATCACAGAAAAGAAGGACATTTTTCCATCATGCACTTAACTGATACAGGATATTCTGCATATGTAGATTTTGACGCACAAAATAACTTAGGTTCAGCTTTTCCAAACTATCCTATAAAATTTAAAGAACCTACTATGTTTTATTATGATACTAAAATAGATAATGCTAGGAATTTATTTTTTGGTGACCAAGGCAGAATTGTAGAACAAGCCAATGGAGGTTTTAGAATAGAATTTAATGGTGGTCTTGGGAAGGGACTTAGAATTATAACAAGTGGGGGAACACCTATTCTGGATTATCCTAACGATAACTACGAAATTTGGCTTAGAAGAAAAACATTTGTAAATGGAGATTTTAGGGTTAGCGGTAGTAAAAATGCAGTAGTAAAAACAGAACACTATGGTGAAAGGCTACTGAACTCTTTAGAGACACCAGAGTCTTATTTTCAAGATAAAGGAAGTGGAAAAACTAGTAAAGATGGTTATTGTTATATCCACACAGATGATATCTTTGACGAAACAGTCAACACAGACATGCAATACCACGTTGAAATACAAGAGTATGGTGAAGGTACACTTAGACCTATTGAAAGAAACCCTAGGTATTTCGTAGTGAAAGGCACTCCTAACCTTGATTTTGGTTGGACCTTGACTGCTAAAAGAAAAGGCTATGAATATCATAGGCTTGAAACACCTGATAGCTTTGAAGAAGAAGAAGAAACTAATATAGACTACTTGATAGAAAACGAAGAAGAAAAACAAGCAAACGAAGAACTTAAAAATATAGTCGAAAAAGAACTAACATTCGATTTAGCTGATTATGTTTTAGGGGGTGAATAATTTGAAGATACTAACTAGCTTTGCATATATCAAAACGCGCAATGGTGGTAGAATCACATACACATACGATATATGTGATGATAAAGGAAATCTCAAAGACACAAATATTAAAGAAAGTTTCCTAGTAGTAGAGGATAACGTAAGTGAGGCAGTAGCAAACTTAGAAGCTATTATTGAAAATAGAATGAATGAAGTAGAGTAAGGTAATTGAGTTTGGAGGTGGTGATATGACAGAATTAAAAGATTTAGGGTTACAGTCATTAAAACTTAACATAAATGACAATATAATAGAAACATTCTATGCAAACGAAGGAGATACAAAATCAAGAGGGCTTGATATTCAACTTTTAAAAAATAACCAAGAATTTGACACTACAGGGATAACAATGAAGATGAGAGCAAAACCACGTGATAAAGAAGTGTATGAAATAGACGTATCAGAAATTGACATGACAAAGGGAATGTATCAGATTATATATCCAACTATTATACTTCAAGAAGGTATCGTATACGCTGAACTAATTCTGTATAAAAATGATGCAATTATATCAAGTAGGAAATTTAAAATATTAGTTGAAACAGGTTTAGTTACAGATAGTGCAATAGAAGGACATGATGCCTACCCTTTATTTGAAAAATTACTTGAAGCGTCCAAAGGCGAAGGTGAACGTATCACAAATGAAGAAATAAGACAAGTGCAAGAAAATGAGAGGTTGGCCAATGAAAACACCAGAAAATTAAATGAGAATGCTAGGGTAGAGGCAGAAGAAATAAGAGTAGAAAATAACAAAGTAGTAAGTGGTTGGATTGAAAATCCAGAACAATTTAAGGGCGAAGATGGAGTTATGACTGATTTAAACGAAACAACTGGTGTAGGTAGAGTTATGGTATGGACAGGCACTTTGGATGAGTATGAGCAACTAGAGGTCTACAACGAGCAGGTGATTTATTTTGTTAGGTGAGAAAATTTACATTGGAAACAAAGAAATAGCAAGAGCATATCACAAAGGAAAAGTCGTATATCCTAATCCTGTTAAAGATGGCTTGGTTTTATGGTTTGATGCAAAAGGCAGAACTAATGGTGATAAGTATAAGAATGTA
>NFYZ01000014.1_pt1 | contig 17557 bp, 15 predicted proteins | sample 1092561 | NCBI WGS metagenome assembly NFYZ01 (sample SAMN03609887, study PRJNA323583) | gut metagenome | isolation source: feces | host: Rattus norvegicus | place: Malaysia | collected 2013 | reverse complement strand
GCCGGCAAAGGAACCTCTGCTCTGATTAAAGAGCATTTCGACAAGCATCCCGCTTCCAAGGGCAAGGTAGTCGTTGCATCCGCAGCGGCAACCGTGGGTGTCATGTGCCTTGCCAATTTCATTGGCGATCTGGTCGGTGAAAGCATCGGCCGGAATTTCTTCAAGGAACCTAAGAAGCTCGAGGTCATCAAGAATGACCCCGAAGAGAATCTGGGTGATATGGACGACTCCGAAGTCGTCTAAAGACATCAAAAAAGAAAGGACTTAGCAGCCAGCTAGGTATCCTTTCTTTTTTGCAAATTTTATGGGTACCTAAGAGGAATACTTCATATATCCACTTAGGTACCCATTCTTTTTATTCAAATCCAGCAAAGCCAGTATTCATAAGCTGATCTCTATCAGCCTTTCCTCTGGCCATAACAAAATACTTCCGTTTGGTCTTCTTCTGTGTCAATGTGCGAATAACCTCAAATCCGAGTCCTTTATAGAGACCGATAGCAGGAGCATTGACAGACAAGACTGTCAGATACTGACCATAGGTTGGATGCTTCTTTTCACAGTCTTTCAAGACTCTCTTCAGAAGCATCTTGGCATATCCTTGTCTCTGATACTTAGGCATGGTATCCACATCATCAAGTAAGATCCAATCGAAGTTTTTGACCTCTGGAAAGATATTGATCTGAGCATGAGAAGCTTTTTCTCCATTTGCATATAGAATGTATTCTCCATCCTTCTCAGTAATCTTGACACTATTCATGGTCTTATCATTCCACAATCTTAGAGAATGCCTTCATCACGGTGGTATAGTTTCTCGGATTCACCATGACATCTTCAAAGACTCTACGATTGAATCCACGATTCGCATTATTCACACTGATGTAGACATACATGAAGTAGGGGAAAGCTGCCAGAGCAAAGATAGAATTCATGCCATAGATTCTGGTAAAGACTTTCAGATAGGAAGCTGCATTCAGATCTCCCATCGTTCTTCCAGATCCAATCCCAGAGATTTCCTGGTTGAAGAGAGTGTTACAGAAGTCCTCAAAACTCTTATAGGGAGTCAGACCTCTGGTCACAATCGCTTCTTCCATCTGTCTCACATAGGTGGACTTACCATCTTTGGACATTTCAGAGACAAAGACATCAGCTCTCTTCTCTTCAATATCCAGAAGATAGATCATGAAGAACTTCATGGCAAAATACATGAAGGCATTGTAACGATCCGGATTGGTATTCAGACCAATTGCCTGATTCAGAACCTTGGTAAACATTCTTCCCCAGGCAATGGCCATGGTCTGGATGATGTCCGGAGGAATGATCGAGTTCTTCTTCAGATTCAGGAAAATGTAAGCTGCCACAATGATGGAATTCAGCTGGCGAATGTCCATACTGTACTGAGTCTCACCAGTCACCTTATTCTGACGAGCAGAGAAAGATGTCATAGAGAGATCACAGATCACAACTTCTTTTCCATTCTTGATCGTCTTGATAAACGGCATAAAGGGAGGAAGCATCTTAGCAGGATCTCCATAGACCAGGATGATGTCTCCATTGGTAAGAGCTTTACATGCCTTGGTCGTCAGAATATCCCGATACGATCTTTCCATCGCCAAAATATCGGAGGCGAGTTCGGTTGTTACACGAACACCAGCACCTCCGATCACAGATTTCAGATGCGCATTGATCTGATAGACAGATTCAAACCTCTGGAAGAGGTCTGTCGTAGCTACACTTTTCATGAGGGAATAAACCTCCTCTGTGAAATTCGTTTACATTATCCCGTTGTTTTTCGGATACTGGGCTCCAGCTTTACATAGAGTTTCCAGAATTGAAGTAATTGGGTGAAGATTTCCTCATACTCTAAGATCTCATGATGATTCTTGACTTCTATGGTAGGTTTGGTATCCTCATGGAAGTCGACGATCATGTAGTATTTCGGAATATATCCATGGAGTTTGAGTAATTTGGAATATCCACCCAATTGAAGAAAGTGCTTGTTATTGGGTTTCTTGGAGGTCTTCCAATCTACAAGAGTATCTCGAAAGAGTCTAACACCTTCATACCCTCTGGGAGAATCTTTGAGTTTGATATCTCCATAGTAATCTGGACATCCTGCAAATCCTTCTTCTGGAGATAGAAATACTTTCTCCATAAAGATAGGTTGAAAAGAAGTCTTGTCATAGAATTCCCGTATGGTATTTTCATACCCAGATACTTCTTTGAAGAGATTTGGTGTTAGATTATACCCGTTGATGGGATTCTTATCCGGATCAATCAGATGCGCAATGATCTCATGACAGATGGTACCACGAAGTGCTACATCATCCATATACTGATTATAGCTGATATGACGAAATCCGAGACCATTTGCCCATCTCATAAGAATGGGGCTTCCCAATACAGAGAGTATCTCTGTAACACTAGGGAGTATCGTCCCATCCTCCAGTTTATATACCTCATGTGGCATATACGAACATTCTCCTTTTGCATATATTATTTCTATGATGAAGTAATCATATATTAAGATTCAAATTTATACAGTGAGGTGCTTTGAATCATGGAAAAGAAATTAAAAACTTTCGTCTATGATGGTGTCATCTGGACGAAAGATAAAGAAGACAATAGTCATTTTAGATTCCGGGGTCATATTCCTAATGCTGAGCCCATTATGGGTCATGAATTTTCTAACGACACCCTCAACTATGTCGACAAGCTCACCAAGTCGGATGCTTTCAAAGCTTGGATGGGATGTGCCGTACATGGATTCGTCCAGAATCTGACTCCTATCGTCATGATGGATCAATCTGAGAAAGATGCAGATGGAAATTACACTCTTCAGTCCGTATCTTTCTTAGGTGCAGTGGCTCCTCATGATGGAGACTATACTGTGGCCGATATCCCTACTAGAAAATTGGGAAATCCGATAGTATACTATTTCGAGTTTCCCAAATCTGCTAATCCCATTGTGGAATTGAAAGATCTCCATGGGAATTCCTGTAGTATCGATATTGTAGGAGGGCAGGCCAAGATTACAAAATCGGATCGGTCTCCTCTCTTCAATATCATTGAAGGGGATATCAAGATCACTTCTGCAACTGCTGCTTTCTTCTATCTTTCTCCCATGGATATCGTCCTCAAACACATTGAAAAGCAGATTATCAAATTTCTTTCTACCAAGATTGAAGGATTGATTCCTCATCTGAAATATCCTTCTGGTAAGAATGAAACCGATATGTGGAATAAGGAATTCTACTTTGAGGATGATCCTGTTCCCGATGTAACAGATACGGATGTGAATGATGAAGATGAATTCATCAGTAAGATGTTTTCCCTGTTTAGTGGAAAGAAAGAGATCCAGATCAATTTCAGATTTGTGAGATCAATCACGATGGATGGTTATTACATTCATCCTTATAAGGTCATTGGAAGTGATGGAAATCCCAATGTAGGATCTCTGCAGGTAACCACCAGGTCCAAGAATCAGTATTCTCTTTCTCCTCTGAATTGGGTGTATCCTCCGGAGGCAGATCTTGATCTTCGGGATATGTATTATTGGAATATCGCATCTCGATTCACCAATATGGATACCCGGGTATATGAGAATGAATTCAAAATTCCCTATGTCATTATCGAAAGAGAGAATTTCGATCCTCCTGCAGAAATGACATCTGCCACGACCTTCACTCCGATTCACTTTGCTGAGGATACTCCTTCTATCATCTATTATACTGGGAGAAAATACAAAGCTACTAAACCGGATGCGAGAGTAGATTATAAGATTCGAGACTTTTATATTCCTATCAAGAAGAAATTCCTTGGTTGGTATAAGGAGCTTCTCCCTTATCAACTCACTGGCAATGTCTTCGAATTGAAGGATCCCATTACAAGAAAATGGTGTGATCATTTCGATTCTATTGTGGATATCCATATTCCCAAGAATCTCAATGATGACGAACTCCGTTTCTATATCCAGAATATCGAGAATTACATGAATGAGAGACTGCAAGCAGATTCGAATCTGGACTATCTCATCGTCCAAGGTTATGATCTCCTTCGTCTCCCTCTGGATTCTTCTTATGAAGATACCAAGAATCCCAGAATCGATTGCATGGTTGATATGGTTCGTTCCGGAGAACTCAATCGCTATACAATTCTCTGGGGACACGTAAATACCTCTCCTGAGCAGCATATGGATAGAAAACAAAACCATAATCATCCTACACTGCTCAATGGAAGGTATGTGGTATGGATTTTCTAAGAGTCGGAAATTACAAAATCGTCTTTCTTAACGATTCTTCGTTTCTGATTCTCATTATTGCGATGCTGATTATCTTTTTGAGTATGACATTGACTATGTATTTTACCAATAGGAAATTCAGCATTCAAGAAATGGTCTCCTACGTCTATGTGACACATTACGAAGTCCCTCGATTTCGTAAGTATGGAATCATTCACTGTGTCACCCAACATGGACAGAAGATTCGATTGTTAGATCCTGAGTTTGCATTTCAATCATATGTCTCTAAGCTAAGTCCTAGAGAATGCACCACCATTCGATTCAGAATTGAATTCAAATGGAGATTCATTCTTCTGGTAGACATTGTCGTATCTGGAATGCAAACTTCTTCTTTGGGTCTCAAGAGAGTTAGACACAGAGTATGAATGGGAATCTCTGATTTAATCTTTGCCATCCTATACAGGATTTGTAATTTGAAATCGGAAGGAGAGTCAATGACGAAATGTATGTCGATTTTAACACGATTATCACCACGATTGTTACAACGATTTGCACTGCTTTAGTCGCTTGGCTCATTGCTCAGTTGACATCCTATCTCAAGGCTAAGTCTGAGAAGGAAAAGGCAGAGAAAAAGTTGAAGATGATCGATCACTACACAAAAGTTTCCAATGACACAATCATCCAGTTGGTTGATTATCTGAATAATACAGTGGTCAACGAACTCAAGACTGCTTCAGAGGATGGACAGCTCACTGAGAAGGAAGCCATCCAAATCAAGACTGTCTGTAAGAGTAAACTCTATGGAGTTCTGAGTGACGACGCTCTCGAAGCCATGAAGAATACCTATGGAGATCTCAATTCGATCTTTGATGTCTGGATTGAGAATGCGGTTGCTTCTGCCAAAGCCAATGGTACTGGTATCGATAAGACCACTGCCATGGGTATTGCCAAGCAGAATAGTATCACTCATGATCAACGTACAGAAATCAAGAATCGTCTCTCTGATCGTCTTGAACTGATTGCGGATAATACGTCAACATCCTGAGGATGATTATTAAGGGTATACGAAAAGGTTTTTCTAAACTGCTTCGTATACCCTTATTTTTGGCTCGTTCTAGGAGGCCCAAATAAACAATTGAGATAAAGCTACGGAAAAATAGCTTGTGCACAGGTTATTTTTATCCTATCGATAGGAGGTTAATTTCCATGAACGATCATCGCGTTCATCGTGCAGGTGATATCGAATTTGGTATCACCGAAGCGATTAGCCTTGCAACAGTGAAGAGCGGCATCTCCTTTGCTGGAGGGGCTGCTCGTTCAACCGCAAAGGTAATCAAATCTCTGACTCCGAATAAAGGAAGTATTGCTAAAATGGCACGCGATTACGTGATGCAATTTCCCGTACTCGCGTCTTCTTCTATTCCGGAGGAAGATCTGGCCCCGATCGTGAAAAACTTTGAGATCCAGTATGCACAGTTCATCGCCATGGTGCTTCAGGGTAGAGCTGGTATCAATGTCAAAGACATCGATTCTACTGCTGATATTCTGAAGCAGCTTCATAGCAATGAGGATGCTCCCAATCTTCTGGATTATGCCATGGATATTACCGGTGGCAGAAATTCCAGTGTTAAGGGTGTTGGAGAATCCGTGCAGATTGGTATCCCCGAATCTGAGCTGCAGGCTCTCGCTTTTGGTACCGATGCTGAATTCACGATGGAGAATCTGAATTCTATGTATCAGCCCAATAAATCCATGCTGGATAAGTATGAGAGAGTCACTGCCGCGATGGAATCTGGTAAACCCTCTCCTGATGCTGCGAAGACTGGTTCTACGCGGTATGGAAATGGTTACACTCGCCCTACTGGCACTCCCAGTGTTTCTAAAATGACGGATGACGATCTCTCTCGTTTCACTGATGAAGCTCGATATAATAATATCAAGAAGCAGAATCTGAAACTGGATTACGAGAATCAGAAAGAGACTCGCGCTCGTCGTGAGAAAGCCGATGATCTGAAGATTTCGAATACTGAGAAGCAGAATCGGAAACTGGATATGGATTTTGCTTCCAGCAAGCAGACTTCTGTCAGTGCTTCTGATCTGAATAAGATCCAGAATACTGGCGATGCTCCCACTGTGCTGACTGCTACTCTGTATCTGGAATCTGAAGCTGGTGTTCCCGAGCCTCGCACTGTCGTCTTTGGCGTCAAGTGCATGACTCGTGCGATTCCTTCTTCGGTCATGGTTCCGAATGTGACTGATTGTATTGCTTCGAATACCTGGGCATTCCGTTTTGTCAAGTGGACCAAGGGTGAGATCAAATTCTTCCGTGATATCCTCTTTGATATTACCAATGCTCGGAATGAAGCGATCAATGACAAAGATCCTGCTGGTGCCTGGTTCAATTCTGTGAAGCGTCGTAAGCGTAACTCGAAGTGGTTTGGTTCCAAGACCAACATCTCTCCGGTTATGACTCTGATCATCACAGATGAAGAAGCCGAAGCTATCAAAGCTCAGACTGGTATCGATCTGACAGATGATCGGTCTGCTGCTAAGCTGATGAAAGATATGTATCTGCTTGGCTTTGCGATCTATCACACTGCCAATGGTAATATCGATATCATGCTGGATAAATATAGCAATGGTCAGTTCTACAATACGACCATGACCGGCATTCGTGCCTCCAACAAGGGCAATTCCAACACCGATCTGCGGGAGATCAACAAGCTTCTGCAGAATGGCGGGTATATTCGCTAAGGAGGTATAAACCACATGATTTATTCAGACAATCGTCTTCTGAATGAGGAGATTGCACATTTTGTCTTTGAGACAATGAATGCAGTTCCCGCTCAGGAGCGTATGGGTTTCAAAGCCAAAGCCCAGAATATGATGAGCCCCAAGGGAAATCCTGTGGAGCAATCCAAATTGGCTAACACTCTGTATCGTTCCATCGTAAAGAGTGCAAAAGAGTATGAGGCTTCCAGTCAGACTGACATGTTCTCTTATGCGAAAACGAGTAAGGGTGATGTCACCAAGATCAAAGACTGGTCTCGCGCTGAGATGTGCTTCAATCGTCTGATTGGAGTTGCCGGCTCTAAGAAGATTAGCCCCAATGTCACTCTGGTTTCTACCATGATTGATTTCCGGAAGATGCTTCTGGATAGCAAAGCTGACTTCGAGTATGGATTCAAGTATCATATTGACATCATCGAGATTCTCTATGCCTATATGGTGGAATCCTACTATGAACTGATCGATGCTGCGATCGTTGCTCTTCAGGAAGATGTCCAGGATTATGCTGGAGTCCGTCCTACCAAGTTCTCTGGTTACAATGGCATGATCGTGGTGACTTCTTGCCAGACCCTCGTCAATCTGTATAAGACTGGTGAGTGGAAGAAGTTCATGAAGTCTTTCCAGAATGCCAAAGTTGCTGCCAATGAGTCCATTGTCTTTGATGGACTGGATGGTGAGTTTTGTATGGGTGTGATCGAGGATGATCCGTTTGCTGCTCTGGAAGGAAATGTGATCATTGACAAAGCTCTGGGTATTATCAAGACTGCTGGTATCACCATTGGTGTGGTAGTCACCGTTTTCTTTGCCCTGCGTGGTCTGATTGCATACTTCTTCCATAGAGCTGCCAAGCATCGTGATCATGCTGAGAATCAAGCGAAGCTGCTTGACAATATTCTCGCTACCGATACTTCTCTTACTCCTGAGGAGAGAGACAAGATTGAAAGAAAGAAGATCAAGCTGCAGGAGACTGCTGCCAACATTGACAGAAAGATCTTCAAGGCTGACAAAGCAGCGAAGGAAGATATGCGCAAAGAATCTGCCGCCATTGCAAAAGCGATGACAGATGATAGTGGATTCGTCGGTATTAATCCCGGCACTACTTCCAATGCTACTCCGTCTCCTGATTCTGACGACTTCGTCATTCTCTAATCAAGAATGAAATTCCCTAGTTACTAATCTAAGAAAAAGAATTAGTAACTAGGGAATTGATTTTTATATGCTATGAATTGATTGATTTGTATAGTCACATAATTTTTATAAAAATAAAGATACGATACCAGTTTCTAGAATCAGATCTAGACTTGGTATCGTATCTTATAAAGTGATTTACCGCACAAGAATACAGAATGGTTCATCATGATTCCAATATCTCTCTTTCTCTATAAGAGAGCTCAATCCGGAACTAAAAAGAAGGAATCTAACCAGCTTGCAAAATACATCTTGGGAGAAAATAAGGAGCGAAGTTACCGTATAGATCCAAACCAACCCGTGTGCTATACTTCCAGAGAGCTTAACTTGATAATCTCATAGAGAAGAGAAAGTGAAGAAGATGATCTCTCTTATATATACAGAGCAAGAGCAAACGCGTACTGTTTTCGGAGGTTCAGTGAGCAAAACGTATGTAAGAGAGACCTGAAAATAGAAGAAAGGAGGTATCATCATAGAGAGGTATATATTAGACAAAATCCATGGATGTATCACAAAAATGGAATTGACTATCTATATCTCTAAGATAACATTTTGGTTTCTATTTCCAAAATATAGGAGTGATCGGTCACATGGTCTCTGTATTCCTATAAATCACTTTACTGATGATGTAGGAATTTTTAACGAAAGGATCCACAATTCTTATAAAGCAGAGGAAATCTCTTATCATCCTCCTTGTTGTCCTTTCTTTATCTCTTCATTTGGGTGATGTAAGATTACTTCCTATATCTGTTTAATCGAAATGATCGAGATCCGAAGAGATCCATCTATAGTACCAGCACCTTCTGTTATAGAGTGAAACTCTTTGTCTGAACTCTCATTCCAGTGCCTGTGAAATCCTTCTCTTGAACGGTCATTGAAGAGTCGGATTTCTCCTTTCCATTTCCCATATGGCGTGCTTTCAGTATTTGCCATATGGGATTTGATTTGTCAAAATGAAATACGTCATTTCACCGATTCGAAAAGTCGATGGTGAAATGACGTATATTATCTCAGTAAGCGAATAGAGAAATGATTAGAAGCTAATTATGTATTCTTAGGGGGATACATGAATTAGAAATCGAAAAGGAATCATATTGCACTATGACTCACTTCGATTATTTCTTCTCGACCGTGGAGGAGATTCGTAACTTCGTTCGTTCTTCTGAATCTAGTAAGACTCAAGAAGGCAGAAATCTAAGTAGATACTTCAATATCTTGGATAACAGCTTACCCAGCAATCCGAGAGAATTGAATTCGAAAGAATATCAACTTAGAGGAATCCTGAATGAGAAGACCTTCTGGGAATTTCATTTACGATATCCCGGGTTTAGGCAGCTTACTTATGATTCTCTAGGAATCGATCGAACGTTACTTATCATTCCACAGTAACGCTTAGAGACAGAATGGATGTCTCAAAGACATCCATTCTTTTTTGTTGAAATTCCTATATCTGTCTTTTCCCTTCCTGTGGTGAAAATAACGAATAATAAGAATTTAACATGGACTTTCTCTATTCGCTTTACGATCTTTGTATCTTTTCACATTTTATTTTAGTTTCTCCTTCCAATTCTGTGACTATTTAGTAAGTGCTCTTTAACCCTTTTGCACTAGGAAGGAGTGTAAATCACAATGGCAAATATTCTCTATGATGCGATCGATGCCTCGAAGCATCAAGGTACTGTGAATTGGGATAATGTCAAGAATGCTGGCATTTCTCATGTCATGATTCGTGCTGGCTATGGTCGTTACTCTAGCCAGAAAGATCCTCAGTTTGAGAGGAACGTCAGAGAATGTGAAAAGAGAGGAATTCATTGGGGTGCCTATTGGTACAGCTATGCTACCAGCACTACTCAAGCTCAGCAAGAGGCCAATGTCTTCCTGTCTGTCATGAGAGGGAAGAAACCCGATATGCCTCTGGCGTATGACATCGAGTATGAACCCGGTATTCTGGCTCTGTCTGATTCCACTCGTACTCAGATGGTCAAAGCTTTCCTCAATAAGGTAGAAGCTGCTGGATACTATGGAATTCTTTATGCTTCCAAGGATTTCATTCAGAACTACCTGAATTACAATGAGCTGAAGTCCTACGATGTCTGGTGTGCTCAGTATGGTTCGTCTTGCACCTGCCCGCTTCCTTATGGAATTTGGCAGTATAGCTCCAAGAATGCTCTGAATATTCCTGACTATGGCAATTCTCTGGACTGCAACCATGTCTACAAAGATTATCCGACCATCATCAAGAATGCTGGTCTGAATGGTTGGGAGAAAGCCGATGAAGATGATGGTAAGGAGAATGTTGCTACCAATATGCAGCTCATCACCATTGGACCCATCACTGGCGGAGATGTCGCTACCATCAAGAATCTCTGTGTTTCTCTGCAGTTGGTTTCTCAGGGTCTGTATAAGGAATCCGGTGGCACTCTGACCATTGGTCCTGTCAGCTCTGGCGATGCCTACCTGATCATGAGGAAATGTGAAGAGCTTGATCTGGTCTCTCGTGGCTACTACAAGTCCAAGTATGTCTAATCTCTAAATTATAAAGAAGATATCTTTGATATTCATCATATTCAAAGATATCTTCTTTATATTTATCAAAACTGATCGACTATAATAGTTTACTATTATAGAATATTATAAGAAGACAAGGGGTATATAAATATGATGGAGTGATCTATTTATATGCCTGATAATCTTTTGAATCCCAGTAATGGACTGTCTAAGTCTTTATTAGATCAGATTACTGCTGAAGACGGAGATGTTTTCTCTGGAAATAAGTATCTTCATGGAGATGGCACTATTCATGAAGGTAGTTTGACTCTATCCGGTACAGCTACGGCAGCTGATGTGCAAAAAGGAAAAACCTTCTATAGCGGAGGCTCTACAGCTGTGAAGACTGGTACACTGGATGCTTGGAGCGTTGTCGATTTAGGAGTCGGCCAATCATTCAATGTTACCAGGTATCCTGGATATAATTCATTCACGAATAGTAATTTTATCTGTGAAACCCAGGGATTGGATTGGACAGGTGGAAATTACTGGACACAAGGAGATGTCAAAGCGAGAGCTTGCCATAAACTGATTAAATCGTATAATGCCAGCAGTGGAGTATTGTCAGCAAGGGCGGAAGTTACAGGTGGAATTAATGGCGGTAATACTCTAACTGTAAATGTCCGCGCTTATCTTAAATATAAGCCCTGACCAAAAACATAAAATACCTACATAGAGAAAGAAAGAATCTCTATGTAGGTATTTTATGTTTTTTAGTTCTGAAGAGCTTTTGTCTTCATATACTCCAAGAAGTCACTGTCTACATCCATCAATTGATCTTCAAGAGATTTCTCTTTCATATTGATGTTACCATAGACATCGACATCATGGCTTCTCTCATAGATGGTAAAGTGAGAGGTATTTTCATTGATGAATAGAAATTTGGTAGGAGATACGAATCTGGCCATATTATGGTCCAGTCTCACTCCATCCAAGAAGTATTCATATGCACCATCCACAGGTCTATCCAATTCAGACAGATCCACGAGAGTATCAGACGCAGCAGGATCCTGGGGATTATTTCGATTGATATCTTTGACCTTGGTGTATCTCCAGGGAAGATATTCGACCAGATAATAGTCTCCATTATCCATATCAAAGTTACTGGTAATGATAAGAGAGTCAATCACTCTAGGATTCGATTGTACCATATAGGCACTCGGATCAATAAGTGTACCAAGACCAGTATCCTTATTACAATGCCAGATTCGAATCCGATCCTTACTAGGCTCAAGATCAAATTCTGACCAGGTGAATTGATTGCTATAGGTATGAGTATCTTCATCTCCCACTCTGGGACTTACTCTCCGAATACGACCGGATGTAGAGTATACTCTTGTCGTGGTATTATCACTATACTGCTCAGGAGGTCTCCCTTCCGCATAGGTATCCTCGACATAGACACTTTCAGCATCTGGATTCACCACTGTAGTAGTCCCAGTGGGTTCGATAATCCAGTAAGCAGCATTGGCATCATCATTCTGAGTATCCCAAATAGCAGAATGATATTCATCGATACTCTTGATAATGATATTTTTACCAACGGCCTCCTCATTGGCAACCTGAATACGAATCTGAGGAGTCATTTCATAGCTGAGCTGACTCTTCAAGACTTCCTCAGTAGGAGCAATCATCAAGTCTACCGTGATATCCGAAGTAGCACTGACAAGACTCTGAGGAATAAAGATATACTGGAGAGTCAATCCCTCTTCATTGATGACTGTATACCGGAATACCTGATCGGTATAATCATCATCAATCTTCACTCTGATGGGATAGAGATATCCCGTATCCGGAGCCTCTACTGAGAAATAGATCATAGGCTCTACAAAGGTTCTTACCTGCTTCGGATCATTGACAATATCCTCATTGGTAGTAACGACATTCTGATAGATGGTAGAATCTGTCATATTGAAATAGAATTCTGCCACACGAGTACCGATCTCTTTGTAAGTGAGACCACTAGAAAGAGACGTAGCAATGACATTACCAGTGAGAATGAACTCATCGGCATTCGTCAATACATACTCTTCGGATTTTGTCTGAAGGAAAGCAGATTCCAAACCAAAGTATGCCTTCAGCCTGAAATAAGAGTTGGGATATCTCACCATGGTATCTGCATCATAGTAGAGCAGATTCCGATCAGAGAAATGTTTGAAGTTTGCAGGGAATGTAATCTCTTGATAGAGTTGAGTGAAGTTAATAGGATTCTTGATAGAGAATCTTGTCTCTGCATTCTGTGCCATGATACAGAAATGCAGAATACTATTGGCATTCGCAAGAGATTTCGGAATGTAGGCATAGACATCATGACCATACTTGAAGGTGGTCAATTTGCCAATGATCTTACCATCCACGAAGATCTCCATGGGGAATTGATCTTCGCTCTTCTCATAGAAACGGAACCACATCATGGGTTCCTCGAAAGTCACTTTCAGAGTATCAATCGGAGAATGATTCTCTGTGACGGTATTGATATAGATATCGGGATACTCTGCAAGACTGACATCAAAGTCGAATACATCATGGTTTGTATCCAAGACAATGTCTTTGAAGAAACCAGTGTAACGATTGACATCATCCTTCAGAATATCGACCAATCTATCCAAGGAATATCGATCCGGTACATTGGGTTCCCATCTCGCATCACTACCCATCGCTTCTGCATACTGAAGATAATCCTTAATGCAGTAACGAATCTTTTCGGGCATGTAATCCTTGATAGGATCCTCCAAAGTATCATTGATGCACTGGAGAGCGTAATCTGCTCCATCCTCTTCCAGATACTTCATGTAATTCTCAATGGGATTGATGAAGGTATTAGACACCTCATTGGAATAATAGACATCCACAACGAGATTGTCATCTCCAGCATTCTCAATAGAGTATACATTGGGATAGTAGAGAGTGGTAATGACATCCGGTCTCGGAGACATAACCCCAGTATTTGCATTGTATGCATAGTATCTGAGATTATCTACCGGGACAGGATTCTTTCCATTCTCCAAAGGAATCTGGAAATATCTTGTTTGACCCAGAGATCCTCTGAAGTCCATATCCCGTGTACCGACGATATAGATATCAATGGCTCTAGAACCAGACACCAGAGAGGAGATATACGGCTTTTCCAACTGGAAGTATTGACCTCCATCCGTTCCAGTGATCTTATGAGTCAGAGTCATCTTCATGAGATTACGATTCACAGCATCCGGATCACTGATGAATGCAAAATAGGCATTGTCATTCAATGTCTTATTGCATCCATCCAGATCAGAACCTGTGAAGATACTCAGAGGAATACCGCCCTCAGATACATTGAAGCAGGTGGAAGGTCTCGCTGCATTATGGACATAAAAATTGCTGGGTTTCTGGACATAGATCTTCCAGTCCACATTATTCATGACCATCTCTTTGATCGTAGCTTCCGGAAGACCATTGTCATTGGGAAAGATCACCAAAAAGGTATACTCCTTACAAGGAATGAGATACATCTTAGAGAAGAGCTGATCTCCAATAAAGAAAAGAAGACCAGCATGGTATCTCTCAGAATCCTTAAAGGTTTCCGTAATGGGAGTCATTCGATTCACAAGAACCGGTTCCAGCAACACAGGTCTCTCATAGAAGTAATTCAAGAAGGTATTCTGAATTGAAGTTGAATAGGTAGTAGCGGGAAAGCCACAGGTGCTATTCAGATCATGATCGATCTTGAAGTCCTTCATAGATCCAGAGATGAATCCGAGTTTACACGCAATTCTCTGCGCTTTAAGGCATGAGAAGTAAAGCTGATGATAGTATTTATTTATATTCTTCCTTACGGTATTGACATCGTAAGTATTATTAAAGAAATAAGAAGGAATACCATCAATCGGCGACTTTGGATCCTTATAGATAGGCATTGTCGTGTTCCCTCCTTATATAGCGTTACTTTAAGGGGCTGTTTTTCTCAATCGAATATGCTGGATGAAATTTCTATATATTATTTAGGTAGAAAGGAGTAAAGTCTATGTCGTATGGCAGTCTATTAAAAGCTCATGTCTCTCAGTGTACGATCGTACGAGAATGTTGTGAGGTATTGAGTGACATCCTAAACGAATTCTCGAAATCTAGTGATGAAGAGATTATCGGGGATAAGTTTCTTTCATCTAAATCTAGCAATTCCAACTATGCCTATTGTGTAGCTCTCTGGGTAAAAGATCTCAGAGATGAACCAAGAGACATTAGTGAAGAATTGATGGATATTGCATTGGAGAGATTGACCCTCTTTCCGGAGGATCCCATAAGTCTTCTGGATAAGAGGATGATCAATCTCATCAGTTTGTCCAAAGTCCGTCTTCATCCGGATCAGGACATCCCTAGGTATCGTGAGAGATTCTATAAGATGTATCCCGGAGAAACCCTCACGAAGTCTTTCATAAAGTATGCATTAAAGGAGTAACTAAAAATGATCAGCTATAATGGTACCTGGCTCGAGCTCAAAGATATTGAGAGAATCACTGCGGAAAACAGTGGTCTCCCGTATTTCGGGACGAAGTTCACGGTCATGGCCGTAATGAAAAACAATGATCGCTTCCTGATGGATTATGCCAATTCCTACAGTGAAGCGATCGAAAAAGCTATTGAACTCCAGAAGCAGATTGACTATCTGAAGGAGCATGAGGAGGAACAGGATCACACCTGACTCTCCTCTATAAAAAGATAGGACTCACTATTGCCAAGTGAGTATCCCATTCTTTTTGTATGATCTCTAGATAGGACATACCCGAAAACACTTACCATAAAATTGATGATTCTTATCCATTCAGTAAAGGATGTGATATTCAAATGCCTACAATGCTGTCGGAGGACCAAAAGAAGAAACTCCTAGCGATGCAGCAGAAAGATATGAGTGTATCTTTCATTACCAAGACCTTTACAAAGTCTTCTGCGAGAAAGATCGTCAACGGTAAGATTACCTTTGTGACCAAGAATCCAGAGTTTGATCTCAGAGCTCTTTTCAATCTGAAGAAGGGTGAGTATATCAATACAGAAGATATCCAGACTTCTGTCGGTAGATTCCTTTTCAATAAACTCATTATTGAGAATACCATCTCCGATATTATCCCTGGCGGATACTATAACAAAGTATTCACTAAGAACTCCTGGGATGAATTGGCTGGATATATCTCCTCTTCTATCATGGAAGGAAAACTCTCAACAGAGAATCTGGTTCAGTATCTGAAGAAGTTTGAATTCTATGGTCTGAAGCTGGTTACCTGTCTGAGCCCTTCCTTTGACCAGGCTGTATTGAAGCCCAATCCTATCGTCCAGAAAGAGAAGCAAAAGCTCTTGGATGAATTGGATGAAAAAGAGAATCCTACTCTGAAAGATTATACAGACATTGAGGATAAGCTGATCAATACTGCAAAGAGTGCGATCGGTAAAGATCCCTCTATGTCTCTGTATGACTCTGGATCTCGTGGTAACTTTGACAATGACTACAAGATCAACACGGTCATCGTTGGTCCTGTCAAGAATTGTGCCACTGGTGGATATGACTTTATGAAGTCCGATATGATTGAAGGTCTTCGTAAAGAGGATATTCCCAAAGCTGGTAACATGGTCGTTGGTGCTTCCTATCCGAAAGCGGTTGGTACTGCTGTCGGTGGTTACATGACCAAAGAATTCTATGCTGTGTATCAGTCCATCGTACTCTCTGATGTAGAAGACTGTGGATCTAGGTATACACTCAAGATTCATCTTACCAAAGACAATGTCAAATCCTTCCTGTATCAGTATATGATGGAAGGAGATAAGAAAGTCTGTCTGACTCCTGAGAATGCTTCCAAGTATATTGGGAAGACAGTCCACTTTAGATCTCCTATGGGTTGTATTGGTCAGCAACTTTGCAAGACCTGTGCTGGTAAGAGATTTGAGAAATTGGATATCAAGAATGTCGGTCTGACTGCTGGTAAGGTATCCAATAACCTCATGAATAAACAGATGAAGAAATTCCATGAGATTCGAGTCAAGCTCGATACTGTGGATCCTTCTACTCTTCTTATGTGATACAAACTTTATAGCCTATATAGACGTATCTCAAAGATTGTCTATATAGGCTATTTTATTCTATTGAAAACTTGATATAGAATTTCCATATATTATTTATATAGAAAGAGATGGAAACTCTATAAAACCAGAAAGGGAAGCATTATGAATAATATTAAAACTTTTGACGCAACTGAGAAAATCATCTCTCGCATGAACCTATATAAACAGACTATGGACGACATCGACTTCATCATCGTCCAGGTTCCTACCAGAGCCGATGATAGAAATATCCTGGAATGGAAAGAGATCTCCATCTCGGATTTCTTCAAGGCAGCGAAAGTCACCGGTTACAAACCATGGTCCACAATCGATTTCAAGATCGTCTTTAAGAACCACGACTTCATCCGTACCGTACATGGAATTGGTCCGGATTTCAAACTCGATATCGAGTATATCCACGTTCCAACCAGAATAGGGATAACGGATTCCGTTACGCTTTCGTCTCTGATATTTCCACACAATGTCCATGAAAGGATCGAATCCTGATTCGAGATCCTATAGAACGATGTCCGCTTCTGTAACCTAATACCAAAAAACCAAAATTAAATAGGGTATACCCAAACCTAATTGGGTATACCCTATATTTTTATTTGGATTAGCCCTGCGCAGCGAAAGTAGTATCGCTCGCAGCAATCTGCTCCTGAGTGATGTTCGGGTCGAAGTCCAGATAGCTCCACTTCAGAGTATCGATCGCCAAATAGTAGGCGG
>NFYZ01012296.1_pt1 | contig 17603 bp, 18 predicted proteins | sample 1092561 | NCBI WGS metagenome assembly NFYZ01 (sample SAMN03609887, study PRJNA323583) | gut metagenome | isolation source: feces | host: Rattus norvegicus | place: Malaysia | collected 2013 | reverse complement strand
ATATTGGATAGAGCCAATAATCTTTGGGAGAAGGCATTTGTCAACCCTGATGGCGTGGAGAGTGTAAAGGCTATGGCACAGGCTTGGTACGATATGTCGCAGATGATCTTGCAAAGTCCGGTGTTCAAGAATACGCTTCAGGCGGCCTTGTGGAGTGTGATTACTGCTTGCAAGGTATTTATAACCCTTCTTCCTCTTATCGCCAACTATTTCGCTGCTCTGGGTATTTACAAAACCGTTTCGTTTCTTTGGGAATTAGGCAAGGCTTTAAAAGCTGCAGCAGCTGCGCAAACGTTGTTTAATTCAGCAGCCAAGGTAAATCCTTATGTAGCTATTGCAAGTGCGATTCTTACCGCCGTAGGAGTGGTGTGGTCTTTTGTGGAAGCAGATAGAGAAGCTGCTGCTGCGGAAGCAGAGGCAGAGCGCAAAGCTAATGCCTGGAAAGAAACTCTTAGCAAGGCGGCAGTAGAAACGAGTAACCTTAACAAGAAGCTCGATAATTATAAGCGAATGATGAATGAGGCGAACCTTTCACAAAAGGAACGTCAAGGTCTCATATCCAGATTCAATCGAGATTTCCGTTCTTATATTTCTAATCTCGGCATAGAGATAAAGAATGTAAAAGACCTTCGTGACCATTATTCCGAGTTGGCGCAGGAAGCTCAGAGGGCAACCTATTACCGTATGCGTGAGGAAGCCAAGCAGCAGGCTTTGCCGAAATTTGATTCCGATAGAAACTCTGCAGCAAACAATCTGATGGCAAAGGTTCGCGGTTTAGGCTTGGATAAACTCGGCGTATCTTTCCAGGATATAGACCGATGGGTTAGCAAGGGCGCAAGCGGTACCTCTGTATTCTGGTACTTAGCAAAAAAACTGCCGAAGAATAAATCAGGTTTGATTAGCGGTGAAAACTGGAAAGTTGATAATAAGGGTTTCGTTTACCGTCAGGGTTATGACGGCAGAAAGATTTCTCCATCTTCCAGTGACGCACAGATGCCATTCAAACTTCGTGAGTTGCTTTCTGCGTCTCGCTGGTACACAAACGCTACGCATCGTAGAGGCAATAAGGAAAAGGAGATTGATAAGGCTTATGAAAATTTCGTTCCAGAAGGATATACTCCTTATCCGGAAGAGAGTCCTGGAACTCTCGAAAATAACGCTCCTGATAATGATGCCATCCGTGCTGCAAAGCAGGAGGCACGCGACCAGCAGCGTTCCTGGCGTGATGAGCTGAAGCAGAAGCAGGACGAGGCGAGTGCTATCATGGATAACGTTCGCAACTTCTATGAGCGACAAATTAACGAGAAGCTATCTCAGGCAGTAAGCCTCGGAAGGGATGAGACAGAGCAGAAATTCTATATAGAACCGATAAAGAGACGTATGAATGAAGCTCTTGCTCAGGTGCGCCTTGCTATTGCTGGTCAGGCTAACACCTGGGAGGAGTTCAAGAAGACGATGGATAATGATCTTGTTGAGAAGACCGATGAGACTGGCGTGAATCTTTCTCAAAATCTCCTCGCTTCCATCCAAAAGAATAACGTCGATGCCCTGCGTGAGAAGATGGCTCAGTTGGGTAACAGCCTGAACCGACCGATGAACTCCATCACGTCTGAAATCTTTGCCAAGGCTACCAAGAATCAGCAGAATAATATAACGCTGGAGGCTCAACAGGCAGAAGCTCGGCGAAAGATAGCCCGAGAGCACAACTATACTGGAGCCGTGCAGCAGAGCATGTACGATGATTTCAATCAGATGGGCTTCGCTAACCCAACCGATTTTGAGCTAGCGGATGAGGAACGCGCAGAAAAACGCAAGGAGCATATCATCGCCATGTACGAGCAAGCAAGAACGCAAATTGCCAACCTTTATACAGTTGATGTCAGCAGTAAAGAGGGTAGGGGATTGTTGATGCAGATGCTCTTTGGTGATGATCCTTATGCACTGGGTGCCCGTATTCAGAGCGTGTTGGGCGATAATGCGGAAGACTGGCGTGTGTTCTACAACAAGCTCATTCAGTATTCCGATGAATATACCGAGGCGCAGAAAAAGACCTACGACCAGGCAAAAAAGATTGCCGAGCAGATGTGGAAGGTCAACCAGCGCAATCTTGCCAACCAGGAAGCCCTTCGCAAGATGCAGCAGGAAAGTGCGCTCTTCGGCAAGCGAACCAATATGTGGTCGAACCTCGGTCTCGGTGATCTCACCGCCGACCCAGAGGTGGAGCTGATGAAGATGAAGATGCAGATGGCAGAAGATTATTATGCTTTCGTTTTCAAAAATTCACACAACAAGCAGCTCCTCGATGAAGCTGACAAGGCTCGTCAGGAGGCAGAGCTTGCCTATGTCAACCAGATGGCAACGGCGATGAAGAACCGCCTCTCTCAGATGCAGCAGCTCGTGCAGCCTATCGAAACTTTCGGTGCAGAGGTAGGCAAGGCATTTGCCGAAATGCGCAACGATGTAAGCAGCGCACAGGAAGCTATCAAGAACGCCCTGAAGTCTATGCTCGAATCGTGGGGTAATATGGCGCTCAACGATGTGAATACGCAGATGTGGAAGGCTATCAACGATGCAGGTGCCAAGCGAGCCAAGAAGAAAGCGCAGCCTGGTATCGATGCAGCGAGAGCCAATGCTAATGCCAATGCCGTGAAGGAAGACTTCTCTAATCTCGGCACAAAGGCGAACCCGATGTATGTGCGACTGGTAGATGAGGGCGCATCTTATCTCACTCAGCAGCCGCAGTCTAGTTTCGAGAATATGACTTCTCAGCAGCCGGCTCTCGGTTGGAATCCTGACGGCTCGCCTATCAATCCTAACAGTCCAGCTATTGTGCCTCCTTATGCGCCCCCTGCAACCCCCGAACAGGCGAATAAGCAAGCAGAGGGCAATGGTGCTCCTCATGCGTGGGAACATCGCAACAGAGACAATGCTAATGCGTTCTATAATGATGCAGCCACGCAGACGGGTACGGCAGCAGCTGATGCTATCTCTGGTAGCGGTTCCTTCATGGATGCCGCAGCTGGTATTACTGGTTCCTTTATCGGTGGCGTAATGAATACCGAGTTCAAAGCTGGCGGCGGCAAATCTAAGGAAGACAAGGAGAAAGCCGAGCAGTTGAAGAAGGAGAAGAAGCACCAGAAGGAACTGAGCAAAGAGGTAAAGAAGGGCAATAAGGATCGTGAGAAGGTAACTACACAGGGTGTGAAGAATATCACGGATGTAACCGATGCCGGAAACAAGGAGCAGACCGAGGGTACAAAGGTGGCTTTGAATGCGGGTATGGCTATGACGGAAACGGCACTCACTACCAATCTCGCCAAAACTCAGGCTAATAATGAGGCTATGGCTCAGTCTGATGCAGCCCGTACCCAGTCGGAAGTAACCTTCTCTATTGCTGGTGCGATGGCTAAGTGTTTTGAGTTCCTAGGTCCTATCGCTGGTCCTATCGCAGCCGCGGGTGTAATGGCTACTTTGAGGGGCTTACTCCAGTTGGCACTCAATTCGGCTTTCAGCGGCGGCAAGAAGAAGAGCAATACCAATACTACCAACACTAAGCTTGTAACTGGTATGCTTACCTACGATTCCGGAAACGTTCAAGACTTGAAGCCATTTGTAGATGACAATGGCGAATTGTATTGGATGGCTGATGATAATGATAAAGAACAGGGTAAAAAACCATTTATGGCTGATAATGGTGAAGTATATTGGGCGAAGGAAGATGACGGCAAGCAGATGCAGGGTGTGAAGATGCTTACATCTCCAACCGCCACTACCGTGAATGGTCAGCCGTCTCTCGTAGCCGAGAGAGGACCAGAGATTGTCATTGGTCGAGAGACTACCCACGCCATGATGATGAATAACCCAGGCTTACTGAAAGCGCTGGTCAACTACGACCGCAATTATTCAGGAAGAAACTCAGCAAGAAGGGCATTTGATAGCGGCAATGTGGGTGATGTTCTTGCAGCAGGCACGCAAGCAGGCAATGGTAATCTTTCGTCTGGCGCGTCAGCGGCAGACGGACTGGTTTCCGCAAGCATTGCAAGCAATGCGGCGCTCCTGCAAGCCGTGAATGCGCTCATTCAGCGCCTGAATAAGCCTATCAGCGCCAAGATCAATATGTTTGGTCGTGGCGAGCTGTATGATAGCCTGAATAAGGCTGATCAGTTTATGAAGAATAAATAGAAGAAGGTTTTGTTGATTATTAGTTATTAGTTTTTAGGTTTATTAGTTGTTTGTTTAGCAAGGCTGTTTCGCTGTGAAGCGAGGCAGCCTTTTTTTGTCTGCGGATTTCAAATCCGCAGGAGCGCCTAACGGACACAATTTCTTTTTGGTCCCATTTTGTGACCAAGCCCATATTTTAGTGGGCTTTTGATAACTCGCTGATTTTGTGGGCTTTTTGGTCTCAAAATAATATCTTGGTCTCATTTTTCGCCGAAATTCACTACTATATATAAAATTTTCCGTGTATTTTTTCTTTTCCCTAAAATCAAAATCCCCTAACCTCAAACTAGAAGTTAGTAGCATTAACGGCTATGCCGTAAACATCAGTCAATAAGGTAGTTATGAGAATATAAGAGAGTGGCAGCTAGCGAGGAGAATGCAGGATTTTCTACATATTTTCTACATATTCCAAATATATTTTTGCATTCCTGCGTACATTAGTTTATAGAAATTAGTTAAAAAATGAGACCAAAATAAAGCAAATCGCTGAAAAACAAGCAGATAGCAAAAAATCGGTGTGGGCTAGCAGTGGGACAATGGTGGGTCAGCAGTGTGACAAAATCCCCCATTTTCCTCATTAGGGAACTTTAACATTTCGCCCTTCAAAAATAAAATGAGACCAAAATGAGACTTTTGAGACCAAAATCGGGAGTTTGGTCTCATTTTTGAAAAAAACTCCTCGCCTCCGTTCCCAGCGATTCTATCGCTGGTTCCCCCTCTCAAACCCATATTAAATGTTAAAAATATAACTTATTTCAAATATTATATAGCTTACCTATGCTATTTCCGATTTATTTTTGTATCTTTGCAGCAGATTTTATATAATATAATATATGTAAGGTATGTTTGAGGAGATATGTTCCATCTATCGGGATGCGAAGGATGCACTCGGAAGATACGTCGATATGGAGACGGGCGAGTGCATCACGCAGATGTCTATCCGTGAGTTCTGTCTTACGGATAGGTGGAAGCCGTATGTAGAGAAGCTGAGAGCCATGCGGCAGGAATTTGGCAGCAAGGCGAAGAAGATGCCGGAGTATATTGATACCAAGAAGATGCTTCCTGGTGCCACGCTGAGTGGTCTCTTCGCTACCTACGAGGACGATAGCCTTACCAATCCAGGTCAGCGGGTGATGGTATCGAGAAGAGAAACCCACCTGCAGCAGCATACTGGATGGCTCGCCATCGACATCGACCTTCAGGACAATCAGCAACTTACCAATTTCGAGAATATCCGCATGGTGGCTCGCTTCCGTCCGGAGATAGGTCTGCTGATGCGTTCCTGTTCGGGTACCGGATATTTCGGACTGGTTCGCCTGGCTTATCCCGACAGGCACAAGGAGCAGTTCAAGGCTATCCTCAAGGAATACGCAGCCCTGGGCATTGCGCTCGACAAGCAATGCGGCAATATCGGACGTGTGCGCTTCGCCTCATGGGATGATGCCGACCATATATATATTAATAACAATGTGCAGCCTTATCAAGGCTTGCAGATGGAAGAACCGCAGGTGATACCGCAGGTAAGACCGATGTATCGCCAACCGTTGAGTAACGCCTCTAGCGCTTACGGCAATGGCTACGACAATAAAGCCTTCTGGAATGATCCTCGCACGCAAGACCGCATCATCGAACTCATCGTAAAAGCCTTGGTGAGCCGAAACATCAATATCACGGAAAGCTACGATGAGTGGACCAAGGCAGGTTGGGCATTGAAGGTACATCCCTATGGCGAACGTCTGTTTCACGAGCTTTCGGCATGCAGTCAGAAATACAATGCTGCTCAAGCATCGCAGAAGTGGCGACAGTTGGGCAGAAGCACTACCGTGAGTTACAATTACCTCATCCACGCCTGCAAGGAGAATTTAGGCCAAGGAGAATATCACTCTATCCTGCAGCAAGTATGGCGAGAAAGAGGATCATAAGAAAAGTTTTTTAAATACATATAAGATTAAAGATTATGACAAAGAGAAATGTAAAAATCCCGAAGGGGTCATGGCTCGACCAGAAAGGTCAGCGATGGGTGAAAGTAATATTCGATGTAATGATTGGGGGGGGGTAAATTCCTCCGTCAGATTACTATGACGTTCCCGATGAACTTCGAGATGGCATTGGGAAAATATACGGTAGATATGGGCGATATGAGCGATTTCAGAGATAGAGTAAATCGGCAGTACCCTTCGCTGGAACACCTGATAAACCTCACGTTTTACCCTACAGGAAACAAGGTCTTAAGAGAATAAAGAAAATAAATTTACAGATGGCTTTAAAAACCTCCATTATATCGAAGCCGTATCGAAGCCGTTTCAAAGCCATATCTAAGCCGTATGCTATTTATTGGTTCTCTCTGAATATAAAAACTTTACAAAATAAAAGATATGAAACAAAAGATTATTGCAATTATGGGTCCATCTGGAGCAGGAAAAGATACGGTGGCAAATATCCTTTCCATCGCCCTGAACATCCCCCTGCTTTGTTCCTTCACCACCCGTCCCATGAGGGATGGCGAGGTAAATGGTAAGGAGCATTTTTTCGTAAAGGAGTGCAAGACTCCCAAGGAGGATATGCTTGCCTACACCGAATATGGTGGCTACGAATATTGGACGGAACTCGCCCAGGTGGAAGATACCGCCATCTACGTGATTGATGAAAAAGGATTCCTGGGCATCTGTGAGCATTTTCCAGATATTGAACTGATGAGCATTTATGTGGCTGCCAAGCCCGAAACGCTGAAGGCTCGCGGCATCGCTCCTGAAAGAACCAACCGTGACGAATATCGTGTATCGCTGGATATTAACTCCTTCGATTACGTTATCAGCAATAATTCATCACTCTATCGCTTGCTGACTACTACGCTGAATGTAGTAAGGTGCATCCAACCTACCAACGGCGAATCATCGAAGAAGTTGGCAGCAGAGGCGGAAGAGAAACTTAAAAAAGGAGGTGTGGCAGCAGAAAACATGATCCGCATCCTTAGCGCCTTCTATTAAAAGAAACCATCTGTTTTTAATATATAAACATCAAATAAAGAAACAATATGAAAATGATAATTCCTGGTGTTGAGTGGTGGCCTCAGAAGACCGCCGCTCAACAGATTGCTCGAGTAGGGAGAGTTTGCTACAAGAGCAAAGGCAAGCAGCCTGACAAGAATCTTTCTGAAGACAAGAAAGAGGATTTTTTGGAGGAACAGGCAGTAAAGTTGGCTAACCGATTTTGGGAGAGCGGCCACCGCTCCATGTACCGACATGGTACCCTCTATTTCTTCGTGAAGAACGACAGCAAACTGCCGAAGCATCTTTGGTCTTTCCTTGTTGCATCACCTTACATCAGTTATGCAGTGCAGGAAAAGAAGGTATGGATCAGCAGCAATATGCAGTTTCTCTGCGAGCATGGCAGCATTCTCGAAATGCTCTCCCCATTCAATGTGAAGGAAGCCGAGTTTATCGAGAAGGCACTGAAATATGATTGCAAGGAAGCACTCAATCTCCTCCGAATGACGCTAGTCGTTACCACACAGATCAGCACCAGCCGTGAGCTGAACCGCACTTCGCCTAACTGCATCAGCGAGCAGAGCACTCGTTATGTGAACCTGGAGAAGAAAGGTGGCGTTCAGATTGCCCGCCCGCACTGGTTGCATGAGGGCACGAAATGGCAGAAGTTCCTCTATCTCTCTGGCTGCAAGTTTTCCGACTGGCTCTATCGCCGATTGCTGAAATCGGGCATGAAGCCGCAGGATGCCCGCGGTATTCTTCCTCTTGATACCTATACGGTAGTAGCCTACACTTACACCATCACCGAGTGGCAGCATATCCTCGACCTCCGCTTTAGAGAAACCACCGGCAAGGCGCATCCTAACGCCAAGGAAATAGGTTTCGAGATCAACTACATCATCAGTGAGAGAATGAAAATGTTCGAGGCTCAAAAGAAATAAGATAATCACCCGTTAAGGGATATTATGATTAATAGAGCCTCTTATGCCTCTTTTTTATGACGGTTTCCAAAATTGCAACTGTCATAAATGGAGCCTCTGTCCCCAGCGATTCCGTCGCTGGTCCGTACAGAAAAAAGTAAAAAAAGCAATAAAAAGCAATGGGAACAAAAAACAAAAAACAACAGCAGCAGGCATTGGCCAAGCGTGAGCAGCAGATCAGAAATCTGCCGACCATTTATACTTTCAACTTCAAGGATGTGCCTGCAGAGCAATATGTCAAACCATTGGAAACTCTCTTTTCCAATGCCGATTTCTATAATTTGATGGAGAATCGTAACGAGATGGTACGTTCTGCTTGCCGCATTCCTCAGAACTCTCCTAAGATGCCCCTGCTTATCAAGGCTATCCAGGATAAGGATCTGAAACTTGCCAAGCAGGTATATGCCGCACTCGTACAGATAAACCTGCACAGCAAGGTAACTTTCGATTTCCTCAATTTCGGTCAGTTGCTCCGTTATTACGTAGATTATTCCAAGCCAGGCATCCGTGAGACGGTTTCCCGCCTTTCCATCAATCTCGACAAGATAACTTTCTATGCCGATAGTCTGGAAGACCTTCTTAACCAGGCAAGAGCGGATATGAGAGAAATTTTCAATGGCACTACCGAGTTTAAGCAGTTTGATGGTGTAGTGGAAAGCCTGAAGCAGTTGGAAGGTTTCTTTAATTATTCCCGCACCAAAGACATCAACAGCAAAGATAATGCCCTCTATTGCGAGTATGCCGACAGCATCAATGCCTATATGGAGAAGCGCATGCAGACTTATTCGGCAAAATACCGCAAGCTGCATCCCCAGCTCCCTGGCTTCACCCAGGATCAGATGATAGAAGCCCTCAACCTCTTCTTCGAGGAGAATGGCAAGTTCAATGAGAGTTTCATCTGTACTACCGAGAGTGGAGGCAAGTATATCGATGCCGTAAAGCTCTCCTTCAACATCGACGAAGAGCAGACCAAGAAACTCGATAAGCTGGTACCAAAGCCGAAGGAAGGCAACTCTATCCAGAAGTATTGCCTGAACGTTACCGATGCAATCATGCTCTACTATGCCCAGCAGAAAGGCATCTCCTTCGCCTAATCAATAAAGTAAAAAAACAATGCCAAATATCTATCTCCGTCTCCCCACCTCCCGCTGCCAGTTCTTCCGGCACCGCGATCCCAAGCTCACCCTGGCAAAGGATGAGCCGGTAGTGTTCAGCAACTACTCGCACGAGCACTTCATCATGCGTAACTCCCTCATCAATGCCCCAGCCCGCAGCAGCCGTATCGACCTCGGCTGTTTCTCCCAGCAGCAATGGTGCAATATGCTCACGGGCAGGCACCCTGCCGGAGGCAAGGTAATGATGCGCCGTGATGCCGGAAGCTGGCTCACCTTCCGAGAGGTTCAGCAGCTCAACGGTCGCCTGACCGACGGCAAGGGAGCCAATGATGATTACCTCTGCATCCGCTTACCCAGCGAAGTAGAGATTGTCGATACCGTTTATTCCGTAAAGCCTACCTTTACACTCGATACGAACGGCATGCGTGCGCTGGCGGTCTCACTCAACAACGATTTCAAGCGCAGCCTCGTAGAATGGTCGCTATCCACCTTCGACTTTTGTACGTCCAAAGGCAGGGTTATCGCCCGCTCCCATAACGCTATGCTGGAGCGGTACTTAATGCGATATGGTATAGAAGCCAGCGAGGAAGAGAAAGACGTATTGCGCCGCATCATCGGCAGGTGGTTCCGCACGGAGCACTGCTTCTTCAAGAGCTACTCCTGCGTGGATATGCAGTATAAAGATAGCCGTGATAAGCCCAATCGCATCGACGAAGTGCAGTGGCTATGATTTTACACCTTATATAATAGATGTTAATTCGTAAGATAATAAACGTTAAATAATAGATAAATCAAGGAAAAGATATGAAAAAAGCAAATAGTTGCAGAGAGTTATTTCTGGATGGAGTAACCGATGCTTATTTTTATGCCACAAGGGAAAGCTCCCTTCCTATCCCGTTTATCGTGCAGCGGGTGTTGCAGATGAATGGATGCAGGTTTGCCGGCGAAGCACTCCATATTGCCACCAGCGAAGGCGATAATTACGTGGTGGCAGATGCCATCACCGCCAAGCAGACTTCCCAGGAAGGTGGCAACGGCACCGCATTCAGCTTCGAGATTACCGCCAATATCGAAGCCGGAAAGGAGAATATACCCGAAATCATCAAGAATATGCACGGAAAGGACTATTATATAGTCTTGCGCAAGCAGGATGATTCGCTTTATCTCTGCTATACGCTGCCTAATACCTTCCGCATCACCGATTCCGTAACCAGCCAGAACGATGCTGAAACCCGCAGCGTTACGGCAATCTGCCAGGCGATGTCGGAGTTTATCCCGATTACGCTTTCGTAATCAGTTAAAAAAAAGAAGTGCCGATTCTTAATTATTATAGTTTTTAAAAATGTAATTTGTTTTAGTTTAGTAAGATTTGAATTAATAGCCCTGCCGTCTGTGATAGATAGCAGGTTTTTTTGTTTTCCCCTAAATCATAATGAAATCCCACATATAGGCTTATTTTGTCCCTATCTGCCCACGTTTTCCCATTACCTTTGCCGTCAGAAAATATATAAGAGTCTTCTTTTGCAATCAAGGTAAGGAGATTTGTTTTCAGGATAACGATAACATACATTAATTTTTAAAATTCTATTACCCACAATGAAAGGTCTTTATGAAATTCTGACCGAGAAGAAGTGGATGGTGAACCCCGATTTCGTGCATGGCATTCGCAAAACGATCGAGCAGAACTTAAATACTCATACAGCGTTTACCAAACCGGAAAAGACTTGTGGATTCGTCACTGCAAAGGATGATAAAGGCAACACCTACTATCCGGAGGAATATCAGATTTCCGAGGATGGCAAGCAGGTGAGAACTAACTATCAGCTCGACTATCCGGAAGATGATGAGCGGGTGCAGAACTTTCCGTTTGTTTCGGTTCTCACCGTAGATGGTCCTATCACTCGAAATGGCGGATATTGCTCTTATGGTTCTGTCGACCATCGCGATATGATGATGCGTGCGGCTGATCATCCGCTTTGCCGAGGTCATCTTTTTATCATCAATACTCCTGGCGGTTCGGCTTGGGCTAAAAATGATTATGCCTTAGCTATCGACTATGCCCACTCCAAAGGTCAAAAGGTTATTGCTCTGGTAGATGGCATGTGCGCCAGTGCAGGTATGTATCTCGCCTCTCTTTGCGATGAGCGATATTATTTGAATCCGAAAGATGAAGTTGGTTGTATCGGTGTGATGGCTGCCTTCTATACTTTGGCTAATGGCTCAAAGGATAAATATACCGATGAGACTTATCACGAGGAGTACGATCCAGAGTCATTCGACAAGAATAAGGCTTACCGTGACATCGCCAACAAGAACGACAATAAGGAACTCGTAAAAGAGCTTGCCGAGTTGGGTGTTGAGTTCAGAACTGACGTAAAGAAAGCTTGCCCTAATGCAACCGATAAGCATCTTAAGGGCAAGATATTTAGTGCTGAAGACGTGAAGGGAATCCTTATGGACGACCAGAGCACCTTTATGGGTTGCGTTCAGCGTTGCTTTGCTCTCTACAATGGCATAGCCGAGCCTATCAAACGAGAGGCTTCTATCCAAAAGCCAGAACCGGAAGACAACGAGCCTGAGCAGGCATCAGCATCCACTGCACAAGAAAATCATCAACATACAAACACCAAAAATCAAATCAATATGGCAAATTATCCAAAGATCAATGCCGCTTGCGGTATGCAGGATGGTCAGCAGATTGAGGTGAAGGAGGAAGGCGCATTTATGAATGCCCCATTGCTCGACACCCTCGAAGCTCATCTCGCATCGCAGGAGCAGGCTGTGGCTGCTGCAAAGCAGGAAGCCACCACAGCGGAGCAGAGTCTTGCCGATCTCCAGGCAAAGCACGATGCACTCGCTGAAACCATCGCCCAGAAGGACGAGGAGATTAAGAATCTGAAAGAGGCAAAGGCTAAGGCCGATGAGGACATCAAGGCCCTCAACGATGCAAAGGCAAAGGCTGATGAGGAGAAGGCAAAGGTAGATGAGGAGTTGAAGACCGCCCAGGCTTCACTCGCTACTGCCCAGCAGACTATCGCCGACAAGGACGCTCAGATTGCTGAGTTGAACGAGAACCCAGGTGAGGAGCCAGCACAGGGTGCAGCACCTCAGAACAACGGTGAGGGTGCAAAGGCTCAGAACCTCCGTGAGTTCGACCCATCGAAGTATAAGACCAATGCCGAGCGCAAGGCTGCCTTCGAGCGTTTCAAGCGAGGCGAGGAGTAATCTTCATTTTTCATTTAATTTCATTTCATCTTATTTAAATTTTAATTATTATGGCAAATCTTCCAAAAGATTTTATCGGCACATCAGCTCTTGAGCACGTAGCCGAGCAGGTGAGCAAGGAAATCCTGATGGGTCCAGGCTACACCGATGCAGAGGAAATGGATCGCCTCGGCATTCAGGTTATCAGTGGTGTGCAGTTTAAGCGCACTTTCAACATCTTCCTTCGTAAGGGTGGTACTACCCGCCGTAAGGATGTTCACACTAAGGTGAGCAGCCAGGCTGGTTACCTCAAGGAGCGTACTTTGACAGTGAAGCTCGCTTGGGACCACTTTGACGATAACATCGATAAGTACTGTGAGACACCTTTCGGTACAGACGCACAGGGTCAGTACCCTCTCTCTACCCAGGCAGTAGAGGCAATCCTGAAGGATTACGCTGACAACCTTACAGCTTGTTTGTGGTTCGGTGATATTGACCTCGACAACGGCGATGAGAATGTTCCTGCAAAGGATCAGGCTCTTGCATTGTATGATGGCTATCATACTTGCATCAAGCACGACATCGAGGATGGCCTTATCTCTGAGGAGAACGGCAACCTCATCGAGTGTGATGCTATCGAGGAGCCAGCCGACAACAACGACTCTACTCCATTCGATAACTTCGTAGATTGGTACTTCAAGTGGGATGCTCGTCTGCGCAAGCAGAAGGTAAAGGTTTACATGAGTGAATCTACTGCCCGCAACATCGCAGCCGGTTACGCTAACAAGTATCACGGCAACTTCAAGGTAGAGACTGAGGCAGGTGATAACTTTAAGTTGCCAGGTTACTCTAAGGTAACAATCTGCCCTGTATCTGACTTTGGTACTGGTACTCGTATGTATGCTACCGTAGAGGGCAACTTCGTTTACGGTGTTGATACAGAAAGCAACAAGACTTTCGTCAGCGTTCGTGTAGGCTCTGACACCGACCACAGAGACGTATCTTTTCAGATTCAGAGTATTCAGGGAGCAGGTATCTTGGTGCCATTCGCTAGCTCTCTCTGCGTCAGCAAAGGTAAGCTCGATAACCCAGGTTACAAGGCTGGTGATTACACCAACTCTAACCTTACCGTCACTCTCGCCAAGACTAACGCTGAAGATGCGGGTGAAATTGATGGTAGCGTAAAGGTTAACGGTATTCCTTACGCAAAGCCAGTTGATACAAACGCTAACGATGTGCTCACTCTTGAAGCCGTAGATGGCGCAACCGGTTTCGTCTTCTCTCACTGGAACACCGGTAGCAAGGAGAAGAAGATCCAGGTAATCGCCAGCGGTATGAGTATGGGTGTTACCGCCTTCTTCAAGAAGAAGGGTTAACCCTCCCTCTTCTGCCCCCGTTCCCAGCGATGGAATCGCTGGTCCAACCGGGAAAAGGCAGTCCTCTATAAATCCTCGGCGGCGGTCGCCTGACCTGGCGGAATATGGCTTCCGTCGCCATTTCGTTAAATCATCAAAAAAATATACAATTATGGCAGCAACAGTAACATGTCCACAACTTGCGGACGTATTGAACGAGAACGAGTGCCTGGAGAACCGTGCAGGTGTAGGTATCACTGTCTATCTCGGTTTGAAGAGTGAGCTTGCAGCGCCTCTTACTGCTACTGAGAATACGTACTCCACTCCTGCCTTCCAGACCGGTAAGGGTCTCTATAAGGTAGAGTGCAAGGACGATACCAATCAGATTCAGGGTTCATCCCTTGGCTATCGCAAGGGTTTTGAGTTAACTTTCACTTTCGCTATCGACTCTGTAAATCCTGCTGCAGGTAAGTTGGCTCGCGCCATCAACAACCGCGACATCTTTATCCTAGTTAAGGATAACGATAAGTCACAGATTATGTATGACCCTGATCGCAAAGTGAAGTTCGACTCAGGCGGTATTAAGACCGATACGGGCGCAAAAAGCGACGATGACCGCAGCACCACCTTTGAGGCAAAGTTGTCAAGCGTAAATTATCCAAACCTCTACGTAACTGAGCCTACAGAGAATGGTTGGGATTCTCTCCTTGCGTCTAATAAGCTGGGGGGATAACAGGCGGAACAGATAAGAGCGAAACCGCTTCCGCCTCTGAGCATCCATCTGAGCAAAGTGAGCAGGTAACTCCTACCCAAAAGGCGGCTTCCGCTAGCAAAGGTGGCAAGTAATCGCTCCCCCAACGTTTTCAATGAGTTTTCATTGGCTATTTACACTCTATAAATCAAGAGCCTGGCAGGAAGAAATTTCCTCGCCAGGCTTTTTCTATTTTTTTATCCTTTTACCTTTTAAGATGCGTCCCAGTTCCCAGCGATTCTATCGCAGGTTCCCTCTCTCCCATTTTGTCCCCCCGAATAAAAAGGAAACCCCTATCTTTGTCCTCATAAGAAATAAAAAACGATAAAACAGAAAAGATATGGCAAAGATTCAACCTCTTGCAGATTTCATCCTCTCCTTCGAGGGAGGTTACGTGAACCACCCCAATGACAAGGGCGGTCCTACCAATATGGGCGTAACGCTGAAAACCTGGCAGACCCAAGGTTACGACAAGAACGGTGATGGCCGCATAGACGCAAAGGACGTGAAGCTTATCACCAAAGCCGATGCTATCTCCATCCTTCGCCGCTGTTATTGGAACCGATGGAAAGCCGATGGCATCAAAAACCAGAGCATCGCCAATATCCTGGTAGATTGGGTATGGCTTAGTGGTACACCAGGCATCACCCTCGTACAGGCAATGCTAGGAGTAACCGCCGATGGTATCGTGGGCAGCAGAACCCTCAAAGCGCTCAATAGTCAGAACCCCAAGCAGTTCTTCGAGCGCATCAAGGCACGCCGCAAGCAATATATAGCCGGCATTATCGCCAAGCACCCTAGCCAGGAGGTCTTCGAGGCAGGCTGGCTCCGTCGCCTCAATGCCATCAGTTACGGCAGTCTTATCGCCAATGGTGGAATGGAAATAAGTTTTTAACAATAAATAGATAAAAGATTTATGGCAAGTTACAATGGAAACATCGACCTTTTGGCTCTAAATGGAGCAAAGGTCTTAGTAGGTATCGATGAGAAGAATGCGCAGCGTCCTTACGTCTGCATTCCTATCGATGTGAACGAAATTCGAGTAGATACATCAAAGAATGATGCAAGTAAAACTCAGGCAAAACTGAGAGTTAACATCTGGCCTTTCAATGAGGCGTATAAGAATAAGATTCGCCAGAGTGCAGCCGAGCGTGGCGATACCCAGGTGAGTGTACCAACCCACGAAATGCAGCTCTCGTTCTCAACCGAGTACGTCAAGGCAGTAGCCAAGGCATTCCCGAAACTCGTAGAGCAGGTGAAGGAAGCTAACAAGGAGCGAGACCCAGAAATCGTAAATCAGGATTTCAACGATGAGAACTCTCACCTCTTCAAGGCAATCCGCACCCGCATGAATAAGCGCATCGCCAGCCTCTATCAGCCACAGCCTACCGCCCAGCAGCAGACGTACCCACAGCAAGCCTACGGTGCCGCTGGCAACGCTACCGCCTATGTACCGCCAGCAGATGGAGGCAATGATTACTCTTCAATGCCAGGTTACGATGATCCTAACAGCGACCTGCCGTTCTAATATATAAGAATATGCAAGAACAAATAAATCTTACAATTCCCAAGGGCTGGAACCAATGCACTCCTTCCCAGCTAGAGCAGATAGCCCTTATCATGCTGGAGCAGATAGAGAAATCCAAGGCAGACCGCTATCACCCTTTCGATATGCAGAAGGTGAAGATAGCCGTCTTCTTCCTCTTTGCCGGGATAAGCATCAATGCCTATCCCGACCCTCGCCAGCCCATCAATGAGCAGCACTACCTGGTAAGCATAGAGCCGCAGAAGAAGAGCCTCCTGAAGAAGCTCCTCTCCCTCTGTACCCCCGTTCCCAGCGATTCTACCGCTGGTTCGCAGTCCGGCAGCCACTTCCCCCTCTATCTCTGGCAGCTCAACTATTGGCTCTCTCCGAAAGCCAAGACCGATGATAAGACCTCCCCTGAGTATATCGCTCAGGGCGCAGGTCTTCTCGACTGGCTGGATGCAGATAGCGGCAATTTCCTCACCCGTTTTCCCTATCCGATTATCGGACAGAAAGCCAAGTGGTACCGTCGTGCAAAAGCCTTCCGCGGTCCTAACATCGATCTCGATGGTTTCTCCTGGCAGCAGTATCGTTTTGCCAGCGACATGATGCAGACCTACACCCGTTTGAGCAATAACCTGGAAAAGATGAAGAAGATGGATAAGTTCGCCGAGGAACAACTCCAGACACAAGCCGAGAGTGTAGCCAGTGCCAGAAACATGTTCCTTGCCACCATCTTCAACACTACCACCCAGTACGTCGATCCGACAACAGGCATCATGAAATATGATTTTCACTACGAGTCGAAGCAGTTCACCGAGAACGTAGGTTATTTCGTCAAATATCCGGAAGCTAACTGGCAGGTCATCCTCTTCTGGTGGAGCGGCATCATGCACACCCTAGCCCATCGCTACCCTCACGTATTCAAGGTGCAGAAGGTAGATAATAAAAAGCCGCAAACCCCGATGGAAATCTACACCGCCACCACCGCTACGATGCAGAAGTATGCCGGCCTAACGGAAGATCAGGTCAACACCCAATCCTATTCCCTCGTTCTTGAACACCTCGAAAGGTTATCGAAAGAGAATGAGGAAATGGAAAAGATGAGGAGAAGTAAATGATAAAGATAGATTATCGTTTCCTGAATGTGGGAGGGGTATTCACGTGTGTTTCTGAGGCATTTCTCAAAAAGCCTTTCTGGAATATAGGTAGAACCATCAAGGCAACTAAGCCCGATGCAGGCATATTAATAGAATATGAGTAATAACACCCAACCTCAATATAAGCGAGGCACGATTATCAAAAACGGAAAGAGATATGGCTTTTATCCCGATGGTTCTCTCTATCGGATATACTCCACCTCCGACCGTCCGTTTCTTGAAATCGTGGATATAGAAGGTAAGACCTTCCTGCGCATCCGTCAGGCAACAGAGCAAGGCTATACCGATTGTCCTGTACCCGGTGC
>NFYZ01008608.1_pt1 | contig 17650 bp, 32 predicted proteins | sample 1092561 | NCBI WGS metagenome assembly NFYZ01 (sample SAMN03609887, study PRJNA323583) | gut metagenome | isolation source: feces | host: Rattus norvegicus | place: Malaysia | collected 2013 | reverse complement strand
TTGTTAAGTCTTTATAATCGGCTGTATCATCACAATTTAATTTTATCCCTAGTTGGTTTCCTAAACTTAAATAAAAGTGCCATACATCAGCCAGTTCCTCTAATATTGGATTTTTGTAACCTATTATCCCTTCTCCTTTGCAGTCTTCACACTCTATACACTCATGCTTAAAATTACTTTCTGCTGCTTCGGCCAACATATGATAATTCATATCACCTGTTCCATCACACAGTTCACAGAACACAGGTTCTTTGTCATTAGGCCCTTTAGTACTCCAATGTTTAAAACATCTGGTCGCATTCGCCAGTTCTGCTATTTCTACCTGTAGGGCTAATATTGTTTGTGATAGCAGTACGTCTTTGTCTATTTCTTTACCTGTCCTTTCCACCTCATTTTTTAGTATAGTTTTATCTAGTTCCTCCTGTAATTTATATAATTTATCTAGATTCATTATTTTTCCTCCTATAAACTCTTTTTTGTTTACCATCTTCTCCACGAACTCTTTCATCTGAATTAAAACCTTTTTTACCTACTTCTCTTCCAAACATATTCTTACTTAAAGCTTTCAGTTTATTCTCAGCACACCATACTGAGTACTGTAAATAAACGTCGTCTACAAATTTTCCCTCTATAATATGTTCTTCTAAAAAAGCCACTACAGGATTATTTCTTTTTTCATATTCTTTAACTTCTGCTGCCACTGATTCCACTTCTGTGAAGCACCTATTTATTAGTATTCTTTTGAGACCTTGTAAAGAAATATTTAATAAATACTCCATAGCTTCATCTGTTAGAAGTTTATCTTTAATAAAAGGGTCAAAGTCGGGATCATCTTTACTAAATCTTGCATTAAATGGTATTATTACAAGTCTCCTCATTAATCCATCGCTTGTATCGTTAATTCTTGGTATTTCGTTAGCACTAAAAATTAACTTACTATAATTATTAAAATCAAATGGATCCTTACCCTTACGTTCAACGTTTACTGTTTCCCCTGTTACTAACTTCTTAAAGGTTGCATTATCTTCCATATACCTACTAGATATATCATCGCCTATATTGGCCAACTTCCCATACAATTCAGCTGTCTTAAATCGTTCTTCAAGTTCCTCTAATGATACAGATGAAATGTTTTCTTCACCCAAGAAATGCTTTATAATATCCAGGAGTGTGGATTTACCATTGGAACCTTGTCCTACTAAAATAAATGTTTTACCTAACTCATTACGTCTTAAAAGTGTATAACCAATCATTTCTTCAAGTAACTTTCTTAAATTTATATCATTACAGGCTATTTTGTTAAGAGTGTTGTCCATAACCTCATGATAAGCTCCAGGATTGTATTTAACAGGTATTTTATTCTTGGTTATATAATTACTATCATGGGTAACTAACTCATCTGTTTGGAGATTATAAAGTCCATTTTTTAGTACTATATGGTTTGTATTTGATAGTTCTTTGTCCTCTGATACTAGTTCCAAATATGATAAAACCTCACCTCTTTGGTATCTTTTTAATCCTGGAATATGTTTTATCATTGCTTTTTCAATTTTTACTTCATCTGATGAATAGATTCCATCCTTGTAGATATGAAGTATTTTGTCTATCTTGATAATCCTTTCTTCATTTTTTAGATACTCAGCAAATTTATCATGTAGTAGGGTTTTACCTTTAAAAAACATAGGCTTCTTAAAAGCTTCGTCCCTTAATATAGTTTCCAATTCTCTTTCTGGTAAAGGTTCTTCAAACACATACTGATTTATTAAGATTATGGTTTCCCTTATTTCCTCTTTGGTTAATCCTTCACGCTGAAGCTTAAGGATATACCTAAACAGAACATCGTTTCTTCCATCCCCTTCTTCCATTTTGGAAAAATCAACAACGTTTTTTCCTATAGGTAATAACCACTTTGGAAGTTCATCTAGCTTCTTATGTTCCTGGAGCCACTTGCGTTCAGTTCCATCTATTTTAAGAGGTATTACTGTGTTCTTATCTCCACATTTATAATCAATTGTAAAACTTAAAGGGCATTGATTTTTTATTTTGTTAGAATTTACTCCATTATTTATAAAGTAAAAATGTTTCCCTCTGGTAGTTTGAATTACATTGCATTTAATATTTAGATCCTGTACTATTTTGAATAAAACATCAGCTTCATTTCCATTATCCAGGTCAACTAATATAACATTATCTTTTAATGCTCCACCATACTCATATAAATGTTTTACTTCATCAAGGGGATGAAACTCACTTCTCCCCTTGATTGGTTCTGCTGGTCTTTTACCTGTCATTGGTACATAACCTTTAAACAATCTTTATCACTTCCCTATTATGTTCTTTATGTCGGACACCACGTCGCAAATATCCCTGTTTGCATCTAATACATAGTCACATTTACATGTAGAGAATATTTCGCGGTCTTTTTCTATTCTTTCATCTGCATATAATACTGCATTTAATTCATGTGCTGTTTTTAAATTTGTATTTTTCCAATACCTTTGTTGTAATCTAGATATTCTAATTTCTTCATCACACATTAAAAATATTGTTATTACTTCTGCATCGGTTACATTATTTTTAACTTGTTTTACTCCATCTGGACATACTGTATAAATGGAGACCCCTTTGTTTTGGTATTGTTCTTTGGTTGCAAAATATAAATCATTATATAATTTTTTAAAGGCTATCATTTCTCCCTTATCTCCCTTATAAGCTCTTAATATCATTCTATTTTGATTATCAAACCCTATTATACGATTTTCCTTTTCTATTAGTTTATCTATAAACGTATGTCCCCACTCACCTTCATGTCTTGGTTTTCTAGTGGTATAAGAGTGTATTATATTATATCCATCTTCTTCTAATTTTTTAGCTATTGTTGTTTTTCCTGAACCACTTGGTCCTACTAAACATACTAGTTTGTCCACTTATTTCACCACCTCCAAATCCCCACTTCTCCAGAGTAATCCACTATAACCTAAACTTTCCATTTGCAACTCTTTATTGAAGAATATTACTTCGTATAAACCTTGATATTTCCCAATTACAATACCTTCTTTACCTAAAAACATGTCCAAATCTCCTAAGTGTCTATCCTCATAATCTACAATTTTAACAATATCGTATTTATTCATGATAATAATTCTCCCCTATAATAATTTTTCCTAATTTTTCAGCTTCTTTCATTTCTTTTATTGCTCCAGGACTATCTATCCAATTTGACAATAAGTAAATAATATCTGCTTCCTCTAACATGGCTTTACCTATTCTCATGTACTGTTCGTATCTCAACCCCGTACTTGGTAATATTGCTGGATTAAGTACAATAAATCCTAACTCTTTTAAATAGTACTCGGCATCGTTAAATAATTCCTTATAATTATTTTGCCCTGTGATTTTACCTGCTATATAAACAATCATTTTTCTACCTGGACCTATATAATCACTACTATATTTGTTAAGCCATTTGATACATTCGGTCATTGTGTCAAATTCTTCTACAAAAGCTTCACCTGAATCATTATCTATGCCAACAAATTTACCTCTACTGCCCTTAAAATAAAATCGTCCTATAGGTTCCCCAGTTTCTATAATTTTTTCGGCTTCACATTCAGTTATTTTTATCATTCGTACCAACTCCCCATGATTTCAAGTAATTGTCTACCTTTTCTTCACATTCCATTCTCTAATCCTCCTAATCGTATAAGCTAAGCATATTCCTGATATTCCAATTACAACCAAACCAATAGCCACCATAGCTTTCATTAAATCTATAAAAAGTAATTTCATTTCCTTTCCCTCCAAAATTTCTCTGAAGTATAATTATTATACTCTCTACATCTGACCTTTTCTTCATACTCTTTTAATTTTTCTTCTCTAAACTTAATGTAATACTCACAATACGTGTGACAATTTATTGTTCTATTCGGGCAATCCATACAAAGCTTCATTGTTGTTCCTCCTCTACTAAATAAAATCCAGTTTTAAAATCTACTTTTAAAAAACATTCTTTACATCCAGCATTATTTTCAAACAAGTAAAATCTTCTATATTCTTTTAATAACTTCCCTTTAAATGTCCCTGTACGACCTTTATTCCATCTACCACCAGCAAATCTAATCTTGTAGTAGCTACCTACTCTTAAAGTATCCATCTCTACTGAATAACCTCCCACAATATGTGCATACTAGAGCTTCATGTTCTTGATTCCACAAGTCTATAATAGTTACTATTACCATTTTGGAATTGCATTTATGACAGAGTTTCATGTTTCTTCACCATCTTGCTTATATCCCTATTTGTTTTAATAAAATAATATGCTTTACATTTATGACATCTAAATCTTGTTTCTGTATAATTACCATTTAACTTTTTCTCGTAACTTACATATTCAGATCCACATAATGTACATTTCATATTTTAAACCTCCTCATCGTATTTTCCACCGAGTTTTAAATACCTGTTACACCTTTCTGTATGAGTACTATCTTCATTTTTACACCATTTACAATCGCTACATTCGCACTTAATCGGCTCTATTTCAAACTTTTCTTTACATTCCATACATATACATTTACTACACTCATCTTTAATCATTTTAATTCCTCACTTTCTTCTACAATTTTAATTGCTCTACTTATAGTTCTTAGTTTGTGCTGCATATTAACGATTGACTGATTACGCCTATCTAAATCGGTCATTAACAAGGTTGTAAATAAATCTTCCTGTATATTTTCTAAATACTTTATAGTTATTTCTTTAGTTTTCTTCATTTCATCACCGACATTGTGGGGTTGTCCCACCTATTGGTAATAATCTCCATTGTGTCGGTTTCAGATTTCCAAGTCCATAGAAAATGAATACTAAGTCCTTTTTTATTTTTTTCAACCACGACCCATGAATATTGATACCATACAATTTCACCTATAAATTCTTTTATTCTATCTATTTTGGTTTTACTACAATCCGTGTATATTATTCTTTTAACCCTAATTATGTCACCTCGGAATACTTTTTCTTTATGAATATCTTTTATGCCAACGTATTGAATTAGTTCCACGTGGTTATCGAAAAACTCTCTCCAAAGTTTACATCTTTCGTTATACCACTGATTAAATTCATTCAATTTTAACCAATTTTTAGTTTGTTTATCCCAACCCTTAAACTCAATAGGTGTCCTCATTCCATCATCCCCCATATGCTTATTTGGTCCTCAATGCCAGTAAAATCTTTTAATCTTTTCTTTGCCACATCTATATACCACTGTTTGTCCAATCTTCTTGGAATTCTCCTGCCATTTACGTCGTCGTTCCTAATAAAACATCTATCTGGAGTATAAGTAATCTTTTCTAATCTATTTCTAGAGTTCATTCTGTACACTTTTCCATCCCTGAAATCTCTTGAAGCAAATACTCTTAAGACCCTTTCATTTAGTTTTTTATTACCATGTTGAGCGTACTTAAACTTGTTTGATACCTTAACTACCTTTTGGAACTCTTTTAAATCATTACAGTTATTTATTGTCTCCTCTATTGGTGCATCATTTATAAAATATTCGACTAGTGCTTTATTAACTACAGGTAAGTCATTGTCTAAATTATTTAACTTCTTGACATATGCCCCTTTAGACTTATAAGTTCCATCCTCATGAATTACAATGTAGTTGTTTACATCTTTTTGATATATTTTACTGAATATATCGTAGTCTAAATTCATACGTGTTCTAGTTTCCCATTCATTGCATATTTCTTTAATAGTGTCTAATTCATTCATAGAGTTTATTTTTACAAAAAGGCCATCTGTATTTGATTGTATTAATTGACAATGGCCTTCTAAATGCTCTATTAGGTCTAGTAAAAATAGTTGTCCAGATATACAAACATTGTTAGCCATCAAAGGGTCATACAGTTGGTTATATTTATCTTTCATAGCTCCATATGTGGTATTTAAAACTAATTTATAAGGTTGTTCCATAGGATTTCCTTCTTCTTTTAACTTGTATCTAGTGTCTCTAATTTCTTTATACTTCGTTTTATCGGACACATTCCTAGATAGGTAGTCGTACTCAATCATCAAACTAGGGTAATAACTTGCTACGTCTACATGAACGAATATTCCTTCCCCATGGTATTGATCTATAGCTCCATGTAAACCTCCCCAAGCAAATATATGAGGTACTCCAGCAACTTCTGTTTGAAGTTCTTTGGAATAATTCATGTTGGATGGATCTCTATACCAATCGACTATATGTTTATATTTTTTAATATCCAACGTCTCTGGAATCGTTATTTCAAACTCATCATTACGTTCTTGCTTCCAAGCTCCCAATATTATTGCTGATAATTGAGCTTGTGTTCTGTTTATATAACTTAAGGGTAGTTTAAAAGCCTTCAACAATGATAAATGAGTCTCAAATTCTTGAATCCTATTAATAAATACTTCCATGGTTTGCTCTACGTCGTGTTTACAATATTGAATTACTTCATCTATCTCTCCTGGAGTCAATTTCCTATTTAAGTTAAATGGTACTGTAGTTTCTCTTATATCGTTTCCCATAAATCCTTCTAGCTCTTTTAATCCTCTGAAACTGGTCATTACATCATAGTTATATAATTGAATATTTCTAAAATCATTACTGTATTGCCAACCTGGTTTACGTTCCTGAATTATGTGTGAGGATATATTGTAAGGATCCATACCTAAGAGTAAACCCTTTAAGATGTATTGGTCATATCTCCTGGAGTTATAACCACACCATATATCGTCTTTATGGTCATTATAGAAGGTTATTAACTCGTCCCTATCATTTACTATCACATGGGTGGATTTTGTATCAGTATCCATAATGCAGACTAGCCAATCATGTTTAAATACCTCAAAGTCATAAAATAAAATCTTAATCACCTTCCTCCTTATCGCCTAATATCAACCTTGCTCTATCATTCTTGCAGAGTAGTTCAACATTGTCCCTTACAGTTTCTATATTCATAAATGCATTAATAAGTTTCCCATCTCTTAAATTTACAACTCCTACGGGATGAGCTTTTTTATAAGAGTCTGGTGATTCACTACTTTCAATGTAGGTCTCAGTTTCAAGCATTACTATACAAACTTCCTCATCATAAAGTACGATATCCCCAACCTCTACTTCCTTGTTTTTTGTATTATATTCAATTTTCATTTAATCTACCTTCCTCTCATTTATTTTTTGTTTTAAGTTAACTATATTTATCCCTACCCTAGTTAAATCAGCATCATTTTTAATTAATCCATTTTGGTTCAATCTTAACAGCTGTCCCCTTGATACACATATTAAATTATCTATATTAAAATTTCTTTTGTTTCCATCGCCAAATATTATTACGTGCCCTTCTGGAGTGGGACCATGTTTATGTTCCCAAATTAACCGGTGTTTATGTTCCCATACGTTTGGTTCCTTAATTTTTACAAGAATATATCCATCTTTACTACATATTCTTTCACTTCCTACAGGTCTATGTTTTGTCGGTGCTTGACCTTTTTTAAATGATGTTTTATTTGCTTTAGTTAGACCTTTAGTTCCTTTATTCCATGGAGTATGGTTTTTCTTAAACCTACTATCTATTCCACTTCTAATTTTATATCTTCCTCTTACTGCTGAAATAGCACCTTCTGACTTATTTGTACCAAATTTTTTATTAAACATTTTAGTTATTTCATCATTGTACCTTCCAGGAGTAATTTTTCTAAGGTACTCAATTTGTTCTTTTGTATATGGTTTCCTAGCCATTTAATCACCCTCTAACATTTCAGGCAGCTCTTCCTCTGCGTCCCATCTATCGTCATACCATTTCTTAGCTTCTAACACCAGTGACCCATTATCTATTATTTGGGTTGCTAAATCACTTACTGCCTTAGCTCTGTTTATTTCTTCTTTAAGGTCTTCACCTTTTAGTTTTTTATTATTTAACCTATCTAACTGCTGAAATAAGTGATTATTCAAATCTCCAAGTGTATTTTTCATTATTTCACCTCCAGCTTAATTGGAAAATCTTTACGTTTGTTGAGTTCCTCTATTAATAAATTTGTTGGTATCTGAGATAGGTTTATGGTTTGATTGAATAAAACATTTAATGGAACATCTAAAGCATTTGATACATTAAGTAATACTTCTAAACTGGGATTTCTAATGCTTCTCTCATACTGGGAAATAGCTTGTTCAGTTATTCCTACTCTTGTTCCCAACTCTTTCATAGTTAAACCTTTTATTTTTCTGTATTTCCTTATATTTTCACCTACTGGTAATGATTTATCTTTTTTAAGTTCCTCTTCATTTACTCCAAAGAGTTCACCTAATGAGACATTTAATATTTCCGCTATTTTTTCTAATAGCTTAATACTAGGTTCCCTGTTGTTATTTTCATAATTTGAATATGTAGATCGTGGAATATTTAGCATATTAGCCATATCTTTTTGAGAAATATTTTTATCTTTTCTTAGTTTTTTAATTCTATTTCCTATTTTTATATATTCATTTAATCCCATTGGTAAGCCTCCTTTTAATTTTATTTGATATTGAAACTCTTGATTTCTTAGCCAGATCTTTTTGAGTTAAACCTCCTAATTCTCTTATCTGTTTAATCCTATCTCCTATTTCCATCTTCAATTCCTCCTTTTAAAATTAAGGGGAGCTTGTACCACTCCCCTATATTTAATTTAATCTTCAAATACATCAGTTATTTCAAATTCATCGAAACCTTTACTATTTGTACTATAATCTAGTCCATATTCAAGTACTCCGTCTATTGCCTCATGTATGTCTAATAACATATCGTTATATTGTTTGAAGTTCTCAAATTCTACATCTACACCTGAATCTAAGGACCTTAAGAATTCATTTACCTTGTGTAATCCAAACCCAATATCTACTACTTGATTCCAGAATAAGAGTTGTCCTTTATATTCGCCAGCTAAAATCTTCATCCAGAACGTAACCATTGGTCTACCTTTCTTCGATTCCTTTAACTCTATTTTGGTAATTGCTACCTCGTATTGTCCTTCTGGTACTTCTTTAAAATCTATTTTATTTTCTGCTGCATCTTTCGCATCCTTCTTTAAACCTTCTACGTCTACGTTATTATCAAATTTTTCCCATATGTTTGTACTCATTATTTACTCCTCCTTTGAATTAAAATAATTTTTTAACAATACTTTTTACAGTCCAGCCATTTGATAAACTATTTGTTGCGTTTTCTACCATATTTTTCCCTAATTCTGCACATATTTTTATGATTGATTCTTGCAGTTCTTCAATTATTTGAGGTTTCATTTTAATTAACATTTTTCTTATTTCTTCTGATATTTCTTCTTCCATAAATTTACTAGCTACTTCTCTAACTTCATCTCGTAAACCGTAATTTATTTCTCTGATAATTGACTCTTGCATTTCTTCTTGCAATTTTTTCTTAATAAAATCAGTATCTATATTCATTAATTCTTTAATTTCATTTTCCATTATTTACTCCTCCTTGTTCTTCTTTTTGGTTCTTGTTTTTCTTCTTCCTCGGAAACTTCTTCTTCGACCGATTCTTCCATTTTGGAGTATGTTTTAACCCCCTCTTGGGCTTCTTCTAGAGCCTTTATAAATTCATCTTTATCTAGTTTTATCTTGTCTACCTTAAAATTAAATCTTCCACCACCAAAGATATTTTCTTTTTTCTCTAGTAATAGGAACCTATCTTCTCCATCCATGTAGGCCCTAACAGTAAGATCCACAGTACCAGATAAAATATTAGCCACTTTGTCATTTATATTTGGTCTTATGGTTGTTATCCTACTTCCATTTTTAAGGGTAATTTCAGATAGATTTTCTTTACTGATATAAATTATTTGATAACCTAAACTCTTTAATCTTTTAATTGTACTTAGGTATTCAGTTCTTACCATGTCCCAACCTTTTCCAAAGCCAGCATCTTGCTCATGTTCAATTCCTAGCTTGTCATACATATAAAGCCTACAATGTTCGTATAAATCCTCTACTAAGTCAATACATACTCTTTTAAATGTATTTTCTTTCTTCTCTAACTCTTCAACTACTTTTAAAAAGTTCTCCCATGCAAATGTTCTTTTAGTAAGTCGACCTTCAGTCTTTATAGTATCTTTAATTGGTATAACTGGACTTGTAGTATTATCTGTATTTCCATCTGTATTGATGAAAAGTAAATCATCAAATTTATCTACGAATGTTGACTTTCCAACATAACTATCTGCATATATCCACATGTCTGGACTTGTATCTATTTTTCTTTCCCTTCTTTTATTATCTGGTAATATCATGTAATCCTCTCCTTCTATACAATATTCTTCATATTCACACCAACTGCAAAACTTACTAACTTTTTTAGGATATTCCACAGCTTGTTCAATTTCTTCAATCCCTTTGAAAAATTCTTCAACTTTTAATTCATCATATTTAATTTCTACTAATTGAATTTCAGATTCTTCTACTGTTTTTATTAATCTTTTTCTAAACTGATATAAATCTTCTGTTTTCTTTTGCCTTATCCAAGTTTTTGGTATGAATATAAAACCTAACTTATTAACTTTGAAACCTTCTTTTTCTAAGAAGTATTTATATACATGTAACTGACTTGATTCCATGTAGTTTTTAACATTGTTACTGTATTTAAAATCAAATACATCTACTGTCCCATCTGAATTTTGAGTTATCAAGTCAACTATTCCTCTAAATTTTGGAGTATCTATTTTATATTCTTGGGAATGTATATTTATACAACTTAATAATTCTTTAATTTTTGGAATTAATATTTCAAACTTAATCATTTCATTAATGTGTAAGTCAGTTATTATTGGATAATGTGATTTATAAAATTTAAGTGCTGCATCTAAATCATGCTCTGCTCCTGTATGGATTGCGTTTCCACATATAAGTGGATTCCATGGGTCTATATTTGGTATAGTTTTTAAATTATCCAAGTAATGTAGTTTCCATTTATAAGGGCAATTCTTAAAACTTGTTACTCGTGAATGACTGTATTGAATGTTAATCACCTCCTAACAGTTCATCTACTAACTTCTTAAATTCCTCCCAATCTTCTGGATATACCATTGTTCCAACTCCACCTGATTTGTTTATTTCTCTTAAGTGGTATTTCTGTAACTCACTTGGTTGTCCATTACTACCTTTAACTTCTATGGCTACAAATCTACCACCAATACAGGCTAGTAAATCTGGTATTCCAGCCCTTTGAAAACCACCTCCCCATATTTTTGTAAACCAGCAGTTGTTATCTTTAAGATATTTTTTTATCTTATTTTCAAATTGTTTTTCATTCATTATTTATCTACTCCTCTGGCATCTGGAATACAAAGTGACGCTTTATGACCTCATTTGACATTGATACAGTACTCTCAGTTACCATTCCAATTTGATTCATAATTATATCCAATATCTCTATGGCTCTTTTTTCTGATTTATATTCTCCTAATATGTCATAGTCATCTTCTATACCTGTCGTTGGTAAGTTCTGAATCTTTCCTCTTCGAGTTGCAAATAATCTAGTGACCTTAGTTAATGTTTTCTTATCTTGACTCCTTATCCACATTTCTTTCACTCTCCTTTAATCTTGGATGTACCATTGTCCATTTTTAATTATTTCTTTTAGTTGGTACGTGCCGAAAATAAAACCTAGTGTATACATAATGTTTGCAAAGTCAGTATATTTTCCATTTTGTAGCCGGCGTAATGTGTGAGCCATAAGACTATCATCTACGTCCTCTATGTTCTTTATTCCATCTATATAGTTGTGTACAACTAAAACATTTCCCTTATCGTTTCTAATAACTTCCATAAAATTAACTGGCTTTTGTACTTCTTCCCATTCATCGTTCACACCTAAAAATGTATATCCAGGTTCCCAATTAAATCTCCCGCACATGTTTCTAATTTCTAAACCATCTGTTTTTCTTTTAAATTTTTTCTTTGGATTCTTGCTTAATTCCCTAATCATTTCCCATGTTTTCAATGTTCTCATCACTTATTCCTCCTATAACATCTTTTCTAACTTAATCGTTTCTTGTCTTAGTAGTTTCATTCTATCTTTCAGTTCTGATTTAGGAACTTCGGGCCATGGTTTATTTCTCCAATCAAGGGGTTCTTTCTCTTGCCAACCTTGGTATTCTTTATAATATTTGAGGTATCTATCTAACTCTTCATCTACCATACTGCTTAGTAGTTTTACTCTTTCTACTTGCTTTTCTAAGCCCATCATTCTTCCCCCTCTGCTATCATTTCTAAATCATTTAATATATCGTTTAATCTTATCTTTTCTAACTTTTCCAAGCTTGACATTTGAATTACTGCCCTTAACTTATTTAATAATTGATAATCTAATATGCCTATTCCTTGATTTTCCCATTGTCTTATTATGTTATCTTCCATTTTTAATAATCACTCTCCCTAAATAATTCATCAGTAAAATCCTTCCTCAACTTCAATGTTTCAAATATTTTTTCTTCTATACTTCCCTCTACTATTAAGTAGTAGTAGAAACATGATTTATCTTGTCCTATTCTGTGAATCCTCTTTTTACTCTGCTCGAATAATTCTGATGATAATGGTAATGTAAAATATATAATCTTGTTCGCTAACTGTAGATTATGCCCCATAGCACCAGCTTGATATTGGACTAGGGTAATTGTATTAGACTTGTCCTTAAAGTCTTTTAAATCCTTAATATAGCCATTTATAGTACTTACTGGTTTCTTTAATTTTTCACATAGGTCCTTAATTTTGTCGTATTCTTCATTGAAGTTGTAAAATATAACTACTCTATCTTCTGTACTTTCTAGCAGGTCCTCTAATGCTGATAATTTATGTTTATTATATTGACCACATAATTGCCTTTCATATAACATTTTTGTAAGTGTGGTATCTCCCACTAGTTCTTTATCTTTTACTACTTTTTCATCTTCTACAATTTCTGTATACTGAACCTCAACTATTCTATGTTTTCTAAATCTTCTATATTTTGGTGTGTTTTTTACTCTAATAGTGTTATGAATCTGCTCTGGTAAATCAAATACTTCCTCTGTTTTCATAAATACTGCTCCATGGTCTCGTAACTTGCGTTTCAATCTATCTACATTTTTATATCCAGTAACAATCTTAATCGGGAATCCTCCAACATCAATTTTTCTAGTTTTGATATAGTGATTCCAATAAGTTCCTTTATTTATCCTCCAACCTAATAACCTACATTGTGTCCATAATTCTTCATATTTCCCACCTGTAGGGGTTCCTGATAGTAGTATTACGTTCTTTGGTTTTAACTTTTTTAATATAAATTTAGTTCTCTTTGCTGTACTGTTTTTAATTTGTGATGATTCATCAAGCATCAATGTAAAATCTTTCAATTCAGCTAGTTCTGGTCTCCTCCAAACTAAATCATAGTTGATAATTACAACGCTATTGTCTGGTATTTCAGTTGATTCTCTATAGTTAACTACGTTATAATTAGGGTAGTAAGTTTTCATATGCTCAACCCAATCATCAATTTTTGACTTTTGGCAGATGATTAAGTTGTGATTGGTGTTGAGTTTTTTCATTTTTTCACTTCCAACGAATGTCTTGCCTAATCCCATATCAAGGAAGTACCCTACATGATTAAATTGCTTAGTTTCTTCTAATACCTTCTTTTGGTGTGGATATAGTTTCAACTTCAAAAGTAACATCCTTTCCATCATTTATAATAACTGCTGTGCCTAATCCATATAATCTAGTTGCTTGTCCTAATGTAATTTGGTCTGTTGAATTTTTATAAGTCATATTTACACCCCCATTCTTTTAAGAAATTTTCTCCTAATATTCTTACAAGTGGTTCATAAAATTCATCTTCATTAACTTTTTTTGTTTCAACTACTTCTATCTTCTTCTTTCCAGTTTTTCTATTTATACTAGTTGTTACTACTGCTACTTCGATTTTAAAACCTCCTTTTGGGAAATACATAATCCAAATCTTCTTCTAGAACTTCTGATATTTTTCTAGCTACTGGTAAGCTTGGTACACTTGTCCCATTCATAACGTCGTAAAAATAACTTTTTGCAACTCCAATTTCCTTAATTACATCTATTATTTTTAAGTCTTTTTCTTCGATTATTTTTCTTATATTATTTTGTTTTGTTTTCATTCCCTCACCTCCTGATTTAAATTGTACCACTATACCGGACACTTTTCAAATCCTTTTACCGTTAATTGTACTCGTTTATCGGACATACGGGACCTTTTATCTAGTTTTATCTCTTTTTTTCTCATTAATGTTTACTTTATCGGACATTTTGGTTATAATATAAGTACGGTATACAGAACTTAGGGGACAGGTTTAAATATCTGCACAATTAAAAGGAGGATTTTAAAATGGTTAAGGATAAGTTAAGGGAAATAAGAACAAGTAGGGGCATGTCAATTAGAAAGTTAGCTGATTATAGTGGGGTTTCAAAGTCTACAATATCAGATATAGAAAATGGAAACGTCAACCCCACAACTGTAACAATTAAAAAACTTGCTAAAGGTTTAGGAGTTCCAGAAGAAGTATTTTTTAAGTCAGCAGATGAAGTTAAAGTAGATGAATTTGACGAGAAGAACCCTGACTTAAATGGAGAACTCAAATACTTTGAAAAACTTGATATTACTAATGTTGATGATGCTATGAGATTTATACTCCAACAACCATTATTTATGGACTTTGGAGGTTATGACCTAGACGAAATGAGTGAAGAGGAAATAATGGATCTTGCGAATGATATGTTATTAGCTATGAAATTATCTCTTGAAAAAAGAAGAAAATAACTCTACAGGAGTGATTAAATGACCTGGATTAAAGAGATCGTTATTGGCATGGTAGAAGTTTATGGCACTAGGGATGTTTATAAACTAGTTGATAAGTTAGATATCACACTAATAAAAAAATATTTACGTGGAACTAAAGGTAGATTTTTCAGGGACATGTTTGAAAATGAATATATATTTGTATCCAATAATCTATCATATGAAGAAGAAAAAATTATTATAGCTCATGAACTAGGACATTTGATTTTACACACTAATTTGTCAACTAGTCACTATTCATCGAACAAACACTTAGTTAAAAATAAATTAGAAGTTCAAGCGGATAAATTTGCTGCTGAACTTCTGATTCCTGATGATGTCGATTTTTCTGGCTATGATAATTTAACAACCAAACAGTTAAGTTGTCACTTAAAAGTCCCTGAAGAATTTATAAAACTTAAATATAAGGATGTGATATAAATTGAAAGTTGCTGTTTATGCTAGGTATTCTAGTGAGAACCAAAATGAAGAGTCTATAGACGCCCAAATAAGGGCCATAAAAGAGTATTGTGAGCGGAATAATATGCAAATAGTAAAAATATATACAGATGAAGCCCTATCTGCAACTACTGCCGATAGACCTCAATTCTTGCAAATGGTTAAGGATAGTTCAATGAAGACATTTGATGCAATTATAGTCCACAAACTGGATCGCTTTGCTAGAAATAGATATGATAGTGCCTTTTACAAAAGAGAATTAAAACTAAATGGAGTTAGGGTAATATCAGTACTCGAAAATCTTGATGATAGTCCAGAATCAATTATTTTGGAATCTGTTTTAGAGGGTATGGCTGAATATTATAGTGCTAACTTAGCTCGTGAGGTAATGAAAGGCTTGAAAGAGAACGCTTATAAATGTAAACATAATGGAGGAACTCCACCTCTAGGGTACGATGTAGGTGAGAACAAAGATTATGTAATAAATGAACATGAGGCAAAAGCAGTTAAAATTATTTTTGATATGTATAGTGATGGTTATGGGTATACTCCTATAATAGAAAAGTTAAATAAGTTAGGTTTTAAAACTAAACGTGGTAATGATTTTGGTAAAAATAGCTTACATGAGATTTTAAAAAATGAAAAGTATATTGGTATTTATACTTATAATAAAGCTCCACATAGGATAAATGGTAAAAGAAATAGAAGAGTATTACATGGTCCTGATAAAATTATTAGGATCAAAGACGGTGTTCCTAGAATTATTGATGATAAAACTTGGAATAAGGTGAGGGAAAGAATGAATAAAAACAAACATAGAGCAGGATCAAATAAAGCAAAAGAAGTTTACTTGTTAAGTGGAATTATATTTTGTGGTAAATGTAAAAAGAGATTAGTCGGTAATCGTAGAATTGCCGGTAAGAAGAAGAAAATGTATGTAAGTTATCAATGTTCTAGTGGTAAAAGGTGTAATTTAAAATCAATAAATAAACAATATATAGAAGAATTAATAATTAATGAAATAGAAAATAAAATGTTTTCTCCTAAAGCAATTGATAGGTTGGCAAATAAAATATATGAATACAGTAAATCTCAACAAACAGAAATACAGTCTGATATAAAAATGTTTGAAAAAGAATTGGAAAAAGTGGAACATCAAATTTCTAATATAGTAGATGCAATAGCAAATGGAATGTTCCATGAGTCAATGAAAGAAAAAATGAATCAACTTGAAAAAAGAAAAAGTGAATTAACTTTTGACTTGAATGAAGCTAAACTTCAAGCTGAAATTAATTCACCCAGTGTGGAAAATATTAAAAATTATCTTAAATTAAATTCTAACATAAAAAATAAAACTTTGGAAGAGCAAAAGAAAATTCTTCAAAGTTATATTAGTAAAGTTACTGTTACCAACAGCAATATAGACATTAAGTTTATTGTGGATATTGATGGCGTGCCCAGACTGTACCAGTTTGAATCCACAATAAACAGATAAAACCCTATTTTAGGGTTTTATTTTTACATAATATGTTATACCTCATGTAAGGCTTATATTTAGCCAATAATAGGTTTTAACCCCTTATTAAACTTATTGCATTAGCTATATAAAAAAAATGGCTATAACAAGCTATTTAGAGGTCGGTTTTCTTATAAATTCAGTAAAAAAGTTAATCTTGACAAATATATGTAATTAAGCTATAATAAGATAAAAGTTGGTCGACATAGCCTAACTATAAGGACTTGAATCATATATTTTCACTATGTCTAAACCGGCTAACTATAAAAATAGTCTACCTATGAGGATTAGAAAGTATAAAACTTTCTAAAGTGTGCAAATGTAGGAGAAGGCAATTAGCTTTCTTCTACATTTATTTTTTGCATAAAAAAGACTAGTCATCAAGACTAGTCTAAATAATAGATTCTTGTAATACTTCTGCACTCACTACAGATATAATCTTCAAATTCTCCGTATTCACCTTTTCCGCTACCTTCTGTATCGACATATTCTGTGCAACCACATTCTTCGCATTGAAAATCATATATCATTTTTATTCCTCCTTTATTTATATAAATCTTCTATGCTGACATCTAAGTAATCAGCAATTTTCAATAAGTTTCCGAATTTCGTTTCAAATAAATCTTTTCTATTTACCAAACTATGAGCTGATGGGTATGATAAATTTAAGTCTTTCGCCATCTGGTAAATACTAACGCTTTTGGTTTCCAGTAATTCTTTTATATTGTTTTGAACAATACCTTGAGAGTTTTCTAAGTACTCAAAGTATTTTCTAATTTCCCAGTAATCTTCAAGATCCATTAATTCCTTT
>NFYZ01003024.1_pt1 | contig 17667 bp, 16 predicted proteins | sample 1092561 | NCBI WGS metagenome assembly NFYZ01 (sample SAMN03609887, study PRJNA323583) | gut metagenome | isolation source: feces | host: Rattus norvegicus | place: Malaysia | collected 2013 | reverse complement strand
TTTATAGTAAATTAGTATAATATCATTAAATTAAAACAATATAATTTAGTGTCTATTGTAATTATTATTTTAATTTAATATTGATTTTATTAAGTAGAACTTTTATAGATAGTTTAATCAAGGCTATTTAATTCCTTATCCATTAAATTAGAAAGACAGAGCTTATTATAGCTCTTATGATATAATTAAATAACAAATTTAAACATGAAAGGTATAAGATAAAAATGATTATCGATTTTAATTATGAAAGTAAAAAAATAGAATATGTTTCTGGTTATATTTTTAAGGGAAAAAACTACAGATGCAGTTATATTAGATATGACAGTCCTTATAGAAATTCAGCGCCAGGCACTGAAAGAATAAATCTTTACAATTTTCAACCTAAAGGGAAGTGTCGTGCATCAACTCTTGTGCTCCATGGCCTAGGAAGTAGGAATATTAAATTTTTACTTTGGATTGGACCTCAATTAGCCTCTGCAGGAGTAAATACTACGATATTAATTTTCCCAGGAAATTATACTAGAGTAGAAAAAGGTTCTGTTAGCGGTAGAAGCTTTTTGTATCCCGATTTAGATATAATGTATCAATTTTGGGAACATGCTGTAGTTGATACTTTATCTACTATAGACTTTCTAGAACAAAACAATCTTTGGAAGGATAATAATGTTATTATGGGCTATTGCTTAGGTGGCATGATAACTACTATAGCTGCTGCTATAGATAATAGAATGAACCATAAACTTTTTATAACAACTGGCGGACATTTTCCCCGTATTCTCCATGAGTCACCAACTACAGCCTTTGCAAGAAGATTGTTTGACAATGGGCATAGAACTAATTGTTTCATCGAAGATAAAAATAAATTATATAATATATATGAAGAACAATTTCCAAAGATTAAGAAAATGAGTTTATCACAAATTATGGAGGATGCAGATATTCATCCATTATTTAAAATAGATCCAATATCCTATGCCCACTTACTAAATATGTCTGAGGTTACTTTTATAGATGCATTTTTTGATTCTACATTACCTTTAGATTCTAGAAAATATTTATACAATGAAATGGAAGGAGCAAAAAGGCGAATACTTCCTATAAGTCATGTTAATTGGCTACCATTTCAATATATTTTAGCAAAATATATTTTACACAAATTAAACATTTATGATAGAAAAGCTAAAAAAGCTTTATTACACACTGAACGATTAGAAAACCCCTTAGATGAAACTTTTACGGATAAATAATACTTTTGTGGAGGTATTATGGATAAATTTAAAGATGCCTTAAAAAAATCTTATTTTTATGTAAATAAAGTGTATTTATTTATTATATTTATACTAGTATCTTTTGTAGACTTTACCTTGGCTGGATTTTACTTTTTATTAGCCTTAGTAGTTTATGTTGTAAAAGTATTGAGAGCACATGTACCCATTTATACTGATGGATCCTTTATTAAAAAAACTTACACCTATAAAGAAACGGATAACCATTCTCTAAAGATGGATATCTGGTATCCTGAAACTACTAAACATCAAAAACATCCCCTTGTTTTTTTCTGTCATGGTGGTGGATGGATTTCCGGCTTTAGAAATCAGCCTAATAATATTTCCTGGTGTAAATATTTAGCATCTAAAGGCTTATCCGTTTGTAGCATTGACTATAGATATGGCCTAAAAAACTCTATGGAAGATATTTTATCAGACTATATTGATGCTCTTAATTTTGTTAAGGAAAATAGTGATAATTTAAAAATAGATAAAAGTAATATAGTTTTAATGGGTTTATCAGCTGGTGGTCACCTTTCACTACTTTATTCAACCTATAATACTTTTATGAATAATGGAAAGAATATGGAAGGAATAAAAGGAGTAGTTGCATACTACTCCCCTTCAGACTTAAAAGATATATTCATTTCTGAAAACAAATCCGTATTTGCTAAATTTGCAACAAAGCAAACCTTAAAGGCTGATTTGGAAGAAGAAACGAAGGTTTATGATTACTATTCCCCTATAAACTGGGTTAGTGAAAGAATGATACCTTGTCTAATTGTCCATGGTAAATTAGATGCTGTTGTCCCCCTTGAATCTTCATTAAAATTTACAAGAAGCCTTAAGAAAAATAATATATACTATGAATTTTTAACTCATAGTAAAGGTGAACATTCTTTTGATACGAAACTTAAAGACTTTAATACAGTTAATATATTAGAAAAAACCGTTAGATTTATTAAAAAAGTCATTCAATAAATTTTTAGCTACCAATGTAAAAATATTCATTAGCTCACATATTGTTATATTTATAAAGTAAGAAAAAGACCGTCCCTTTTCCTCATTTTTCTAATTCACATAGTTTAGCCTTTGTAATTTTTTTTAAATCTTCTAGAGCTAATTCAATTTGTACACCTATTTTTCCACCGCTTACAATTATATTATCTAAATTGGCTGCACTATTGTCTATGAATGTAGGATAATCTTTTTTCATTCCTATAGGAGAACAGCCACCACGAATATAACCTGTATGTTTTTTAATATCATTTACCGAAGTCATATCTATCTTTTTTTCTCCAACAGCCTTAGCTGCCTTTTTTAAATCTAGTTCTTCGTCTACTGGTATTAAAAAAACGTATATATCTCTGCCTTTCCCTTGAGTTACTAATGTTTTATATACTTGTTCTGGAGCTTTATCTATTTTCTTAGCTACGGAAATTCCATCTACTTTATTATCCATATGGTTATAGGTAATTATGTTATATTCTATATTTTTATTATCTAAAATACGCATAGCATTAGTTTTTACATTTAACAAACTAATCACCACCTTTCCAAGATTTAGGCATACATAAGGCTACAATTGTAAATAATTCAAGCCTACCAAGTAGCATAAATAAAGATAGTAATAGTTTACTCCAATTACTAAACTGGCTATAATTTTGAGTAGGTCCTACAAAGCCAAAGCCTGGTCCTACATCTCCAAGAGTAGCTGCAACAGAACTGGCCGCACTTTCTAAATCAATTCCTTCTAAGGAAATAACCATAGTACCTAGAGCAAATATTATAATATAAAGTATAAAGAAGCTTGCTATACTTGCAACAGTTTCATTTGATAATGTTCTTCCCCCTACTTTTATAGGTATAACTGCCCTTGGATGAAGTATTTTTGAAATCTCTCTTTTTATTAACTTAAATAATACTAAAATCCTTATACCCTTAATGCCTCCAGCCGTTGAACCAGCACAACCCCCAATAAACATAAGTAAGAATAATATAGACTTACTAAAAGTTGGCCATTTATCAAAATCTACTGTTGAATAACCTGTTGTGGTGATAACTGAACTTACTTGGAAAAAAGCATCTCTAAAAGATAAAGCCATATTATTATATATAGTCTTATTTATATTAAATGCAATTAATATAACAGCAGATGCAATAATTCCTAAATACAATCTTAATTCTTCATCCCTTAAAACTTCTCTCCTGTTTCCCTTAAAAAGACTATAATACAGGGCAAAATTAATCCCAGACAAAACCATAAATATAGCAGTAATCATATGGATATAAGTACTATTAAAAGCTCCTATACTTGCATTTTTTGTAGAAAATCCACCAGTACCTACTGTTCCAAAGGTATGAACTAATGATTCAAACCAAGGCATACCACCAAGTCTAAGTAATACTGTTTGCACAATTGTTATGGTAAAGTAGGTTATATATAATATTTTTGCAGTATCCCTAATTCTTGGTGCAATTTTATCCGGTATAGGTCCAGGACTTTCTGCTTTAAATATTTGAAACGCTCCTATTCCTAACATAGATAAGAATGCTACTGTAAAAACTAGTATTCCCATTCCACCAATCCAATGAGTAAAGGACCTCCAAAATAAAATCCCTTTCGGAAGAGCTTCCACATCCTTAACAAGGGTAGCACCTGTAGTAGTTAACCCAGATACTGTTTCAAAAAATGCATCCACCCAAAATGGAATACTCCCAGAGATTACAAAAGGTAAAGAGCCAAAAAAAGAAACTAAAAACCATCCAAAAGTAACTATAGCTAGACCTTCCTTCACTTTGATTCTGCCTTTAGAACTAGACATTTTAATCATAAAAAATCCTAATATACCAGTTAATATTATACTAATTAAAAAAGAAATTGCATCTCCCTGATTATAATATAAAGCTACTAATAAAGAAGGCACCATAAAGGCCGCTTCAATAGTTAATAAATAGCCTAAAACTTTAATTATTATTCCATAACTCATTGAAAAGGCCTCCCTTATTGGGTCTCATAAATTTCTTTAATGTAGGCAAATCTTCTGTTAAAGAAAAAATAACAACTCTATCCTTAGGATGAATAATTGATTCACCATTTGGAATAATTACCTTACCTTTATGAATAATAGCCCCAATAATCATTCCTTTTGGTAGACCTAATTTAGCTATAGGCTTTCCAACAATAGACATATTCTTTTCTGCTATAATTTCTGTAACTTCCCCTTCTTCTCCTAAAAGCAAAGACACAGAAACTACTTTACCACCACGAATAAACTTAAGAATATCACTAATTATAATGTTTATAGGGTTTAAAGCTACATCTAATTCTAGCCTATCTATTACATGAACATAGCTTGGTCTAGATATTTTTGCAATAGTATTGTTAACTCCAGCCTGCTTAGCCATTAATCCCATTAGAAGATTTTGCTCATCATATCCTGTTACTCCAATAAAGGCATCCATAATCTCTAAATTTTCTTCTTCTAAAAGGTTTATATCTGTTCCATCTCCATGAATAACTAAAACATCATTAAGCCTTTCAGATAAATATTCACAGCGTTTTTTATCTTTCTCAACTATTGTTACATCTATATTAGATGAAGCTAATTCTTCTGCCAAATAATAACCTATTTTACCTCCGCCTAAAATCATTGCATTTTTTATAGGCTTCTTTTCTATATTTATATTTATTCTTTTTCCTAATCTACTAATATTACCCTTTTCACCCATTACATAAATTATATCATTTTCCATTAATTCAGTAGAGCCATGGGGGATTATAATATTTCCATCCCTTGATATAGCCGTAATAAGTAATCCATCTAAAATTTCCAAATCTTTAATCTTTTTATTAACAAAATCTTTTATATTTTTTATATTAAAATCAACCATCAATACTTTTCCACTAGCGAAATCTTCTGAATAAGAATTATAACTTTTTAATAAATATCTTTCTATTTCTTTAGCTGTTGCTAAATCTGGATTAATAATATAGTCAATTCCCATTTCACTTTTAACAAAATCTAATTGTTTAGTATATTCTGGATTTCTAACTCTAGCTATAGTTTTTTTACATCCAACCTTCTTAGCCAAAGAACAAATAAGAGTATTAGCCTCATCACTACTAGTTGCTGCTACAAGCAAATCATAGGTTTCTATTTCTAGTTCTTTAAGAACTGTTACTTCAATTCCATTTGCATTTACAGTCAATACATCTAAATGATCACTAATACCTTCCAACACTTCAGAGTTTGAGTCTATTAATGTCACATCCACATCTTCGTAAATTAGAGCTTCAGCTAATTTATAGCCTAATTTCCCAGCTCCAACTACCATTACCTTCATCTTTATCATCTCCTGGTTTGTTCTATATCTAGTTATTTTAACAGATTAGAATAAAAATCTAAAGAGTTATTATAAATAAAAATATAGCAGAGTAAAATATCTCTCTGCTATATTTATAACCCATTTCCAACTAATATATTTGGTGCTCTATAGCTACCATGTAACCCAGAAATTATATTACTTTCATCTATTCTAGCATATAAGCCAGCCATTTTATTATTATACATATATATACCTAAAACATGATTAAGTTTTTTTATCACTGGCTTTTCATTTTCGAATTGGATAAATTCTCTTTTAGATAACTCTACAAATTCTTGATATAAATATTCATTATTCCAACTTTCATCTATCTTTTCTTTCCATTCCTCTTTAGTGAAGTCTCTGCCAGCATATACACCTCTTGATTCATTTAAATCTTCTGGCTTTATTATATATTTATCTTTATTATTTAATACTTCATTATATATTTCTCTATTTCCTTTAAGCTCTCCAGTATAAGGTATATGTTTTTTAATAAATTCTCTTTCTTCCTTAGATAAAAATTCTAAGGTCTCTTTATCATGAAGTATTTTAAATATTATTTTATTATGCAATATTTGTGATTTTATAGATCCAACGACACAAACGGCTTTTTCTTTATAGGCATTGATAAAATCTTGTACTTCATCAATTTTATCCATAAGTTCTTTAGTAACTATTCTTCTATAAATTAAATCTATTTTAAAATCATTATAATAAAGTTTTCCATTAATATATTCTAATTCTCTTGGATCAACGATAACAGCCTCATAACCTTTCTTAATATAGGCTCTTTTAAATTCTTCAAAATCTGCCATTGTACTACTCTCTTTAAAATCTACAATTGCAACATTAGGTTTTAAATCCTTTTTACTCCATTTATTAAAAATCTTAATACTTTCATCTACCCAGCTATCTACTAATTCAAAATAACTTATATTATATTTTTCTTTCATCTTCTTCATTGGCTCTGTTTCTAATAAAATTCTAGCTAAAGTATTGTCTTCATTCATTGCTGATGTTCCGTCTGTATTAAATTCACAAAACTTAAAATCATCTATATCATTATAAAGAATATCAAACCTTGCCATAGGAGCATTTATATCATATCCATTATCAACTAAAATCAATTCCTCTAATAATTTAGAATAACCAAATTTTTTTCTGAAACCTGGTGATTCTAAATACATTTTAGTAATTTTATCTCCTATAGACAATACCATTTCCCCTGCATGGCTTAAAGCTTGAATATTTTTTTTCGTATATAGCATAGGTTGATATAAGAAAGGTACTGGTTTTCCCCTATATTTAGCCTTTGAATTAGCAACATTTTCTACAGTTTTTTCATAATCCTTATAATAAAAATCAGGATCTTCTTTAATAATCTCAATGTACTCTCTATTTATTTTATCACTATCCATATTAGTTCACCGCCAAAAAGTTTTTATCTATAATACACCAATTTAAAGCTTCCTTTTTACCTAATTTATATTTTTCTTTAGTTATATCATAAGGTGTCTTTTTTTCATTAATCATTTCTTCTAATGGCTTAATATATTTTTTTTCATCTCCTGTTAATCCTGTCTTTGAAATAGCTATCACTTTTTTCCCTATTTCATATATAGAGCCTTCCCCTAGTTTTGCATCTAAACCTTTATCCATAATATCTATTTTAGCCTTATTTATATGTTCTACATTTATGTTTTCAATATAATCGTAAACTTCATTTAAATTATCTTCATTGTAGAATATACCTTTCCATAATGCTATAGCTGCAAAATTTAATGGATAAGGTATTGAATCAAATACTCTTATTTCTATATACTTTTTACATCGTACATCAAGGAAGAACATAGTAAGAACATGTTCTAATTCTTCTACAGTATAATTCTCTGGATTAAATATTTGTTTATATTTTTTAGCTCCAGTATAATGAAGTTCTTTACCATCGTCAATAAATATTGGTGGCCCATTTAATATATATTCTGCATAATCTTTGTATCTAAACCCTTCCTTTAATGCACCATCCACTATACCACATCTATCAGAATCACAGTTTTCCCATATAAAAGACCTTAAATTCTTCTTTTCTAATTGAGGTTCTCCTTCAAAATAGAAGGTATTATCAAAGATAGCATACATAACTGGAGATAAACTACTTGCTACTTTCAGTTTTTTCGCATAATCCTCTTCAGAACTATAATCAAAAGATGCCTGTAAAGCTCCAGTTCCTTTCATCATATTATGTGCATGACTTCCTCTAGTTTTAAAATATTCATACATATATTTATATCTTTTCTTAGGTATTCTCTTTATATCTGCAATTTTAGTTTTAGGCTGGTATCCAGTATTTATTAATACTTGATTTTTCTTTTCTAAAATAGATAATACCTCATTTAAAAAATCAAAATATATTTTTTTAATATCCTCTATATTCTTTTCTGGCCTAACACTTAATTCAAATTGGCTTCCAGGTTCAAGAGCTACAAAATTACCATCTCTACTTAATCCAAGAAGATGCTCTCCTTCATAGATTCCTTCCCATCCCATAGTAAGCATTTCCCTTAGTGTTTCCTCTACACCACCAGCTCCATAATAGGAAATAGTTTCTAAGGTGTCCTTATCAACTATAAAATGTTCAAATTCTACACCAATTTTAAAGTCTTCTTCTTCTTTTTCATTGTCTTTAAAGTATCTTGCAATTTCTTCTACTTGTCTATCATAGCTTATCAATGTTTTCCCACCTTTAAAATTTTATTTTATGCATATACTCCATATACCCTAATACTCATATAATATGACTTTATTTTAAAAATATTATTAATAAGAAAGAGAGACGGTCCTTTTTTCCTACTTAAGTAAGAAAAAAGGACCGTTCCTGCCTCTCATTGCCTATTTATATTTTACTATTATAGATGGATCTAAAACTCTAAATGTAAGAGATTCAGTCACAAAGAATCTTACTTTTTTCTTATCACTTGATTGATATCCTATTGAAAAATCCTTCCCTATTATAAGCTCTAAATCATCATGGTCGTAAGGTACTAGTACTGCTCCATCTATAGCAAAACTAAATACTATGTCTCCACCTATAAGTTCTTTAATTTTTTCCTTTAGTGGATAACTAGGATCTTGAGAGTTTATTGTTTTATATGCATCTTTCCCTACTATTAAAGTATAAGGCCCTTCAGCATAAACGCTTTTTAGTCTCAATACTCCTTCTGAAATAGCATTCATTACTGATACACTATCTTTTCCAAGAGTTATTGCCCCATCCTCCGATGACTGAAGAATTCCTTTTATATAACTTTTATCCAATCCATTGTAAATTGCATTTTCTTCTAAAAGAGCAATTTTCTTTACTGCCTCTTCTAATGGAGCATAATCAATATCTTTTGCTCCCCTATTTAAATTATCTAATTCCCATCTATTCATATCAAATTCTACACGGGCTTCAACTAAAGGTAATACTTGATAAGTTCCATAGCAAATATCTTTTTCCTCTACAATATTTTCTAATCTACCTTCAGTAACAACATTATACTCCCATCCTTTTGGACCAGTAACCTTAACTACACGTCTTCCCGAAAGGTAGTTTTTAAGTACCTCACTAGCCCTTTCATCAATTTCCTTCCAAGCTTCATCAGTTATAGGTGCTAGTTCCCTATATAACATGGTTTCCATTCCTCCTCATTATTTTAAATCTCCAATATTTAATCCTTTTTCTACTTCTTCCCCATCAGTTTCTTCATTATTAGTTTCCCCTTCTTCAATGCCTACTATAGGTCCTTCTGTAAAAAGATAAGTTCTTAATTCTTCATCCCAAGCCGGCATATTCCTTCTTAACCATTCAATAAGCATAGCAGCATGTTCAATCTCCTCATCCCTATTATGGGCAAGGATTTCCTGCAATTCTTCATCGCCAATAGATGCATCTATTCGTTGCTGATACCAATCTACTGCTTCAATTTCCTCTTTTAAACTGTTTAAAGCCCTAACATATTCCTTTGCATTTTCATCTAGCGATTCTACTGATTCATGATATTGATTACTCATTAATAAACCTCCCTTGGCATTTAATAGCTGGTCTTTCTTCACCCTTATTTTTAATCTACCCTAAGATTGTTAAAATAATCCTAATTAATGAAAAAACCTATGGTTTCCCATAGGTTATCCTGCCTTTATTGCTTTTGCTGGACACTTTTCTTGAACATCTTTAATTTTTTCTCTTTCCTCTTCTACAAAATCACTATCTATAACAACAGCTTTTTTATCTTTCACTTCAAAATGTTCCGGAGCCATTTTCTCACATATACCACATCCTATACAATATTCTTCTTCTAAGAATATTGTATTTTCCTTAAGTTTTTCATCTTCCATAGGTATTTCTTCTCTTTTAACAGTTTTAGATATTATATATCCCATGACAAAAATAGAAAGAGTTGTTAATATCCACCTTAATCCCATAAACTTAGGACTTAGAAATTTGGCTTCATTAGCCAGCATAGGCACCTTTATTACGGCCCAGGCACTTAACATAACTACTATATTAGATACACTAGCCCCTTTTTTCAACAAAGTTTTACATACTGGAAATGCAGCATATATAGGTCCTGCTGATATACTACCAAGTAACAAAGAAATAAAACTACCTTTTAAACCAGATTCATCACCTAAATGTTCCATAATCATTTTTTTAGGTACCCAAGCTTCTATTAATGCTGTTAATAAAAAAACAACAGGCATAATCATAAGCATTTCTTTTATATAATAGCCACTATTTTTTACTGATAATACAGCTTTCTCTGTACTTGTTATAAATAAAAATATATAAATAACAGCAACTATAACTAGAAATTTATCTTTCTTTAATCTTTCAATCACAATATTACCCCCATTAATATTGAAATAACTATTGCAAATATAAAACTTAAACTATTCCTTGCAATAGCAAACTTTTTACCAAATTCTCGCCTTTCCAAATTGAAAGTAACAAAACCTACCATAGTTAAGGTAGTCAAAAATGCTACTGCTGGCACTATACTAGCGCCCATGTCTACAATAGAACCTACCAATGGAAAGGCAACAAAAGCGGGAATCAATGTTATACTTCCCAGTAGTGCAGATATAATAGTTGCTAAGAAAGTATTGGAACCTCCTAAGTATTCCTTTATAGTATGAGGAGGTATAAAGGTAAGAATCAACCCAATTAAGAAAAGTATTCCTACTATCTGTCCTATCATATTTCCCATCATCTTTTTTGATCTTTTCATTGAATTTAAAGTTTTGTTTTTGTCTTTAATCATCGATACAATAAACCAAATTCCCGTAATAACCCACAAACTTAGAGTAAAAATATCCACTACATAACCCCCTTTTAATAATTTACTCCTCCATTATAATTTATAATGATATAATAAAAAGTAACCATGGTTACTTTTTGGAGGGGTTTTATGAATATTAATAAATATAAATATTTAATAGCTCATACATATCTATTTAACGTTTTTACACCTGATGAAATCATCTATTTATTTCAACCTAATTACTATAAAATAAAAAAATATAACAAAGATTCTATAATATATATACAGAATGAAAAATGTAACACCATTGATATTTTACTAAATGGAAAAGTTGCAATTCAGAAGATAGAAGAAAACGGTGATGTATTAACTGTTGCTACCTTTTCATCAGGAGATATTCTAGGAGGTAGTCTAGCCTTCTCAAAGACTAATGAATATCCATTAACTGTAATAGCTGCAGCTGAGTCTAATATTTTACATATTAAAAAAGAGTTAATACTAAAGCTTTGCCAAAGTAATGAGGAATTTTTAGTTAAATTTCTTCAGTCCCTATCTACAAAAAACCTAACTCTTACAAACAAAATAAAATCTATATCTATGAAAAGCATAAGGGATAAAATAATTGGGTATCTGACATACGAATACTATGCACAAAATAGTACCATCATTAAACTAAATATCTCAAAAAAAGAATTAGCTGAAAGATTTGGCATACAAAGACCATCTCTTTTTAGAGAAATGAGAAAGATGAAAGAAGAAGGTTTAATTGACTATGATCATAGCCACATAATTATTTTGGATGAAAATATAATTAGATAATTTCAAATAATTCTATATTAATTTACAGAAATTTGACCTATATCAAAGCTATATTTATAAATAATTAATATTATTAATGTACAAGATAAATATAATTGAAAAAATAGTGAGAAAGAGGGACGGACTTTTTTCTCATTACAAAAAATAATTAATACTATTAATATAATTTCGTATTGGAGGTGCTTCATGAGCGAATTAATCAATAACAGAGAACATAGACAAGAAATATTAAAACAAGTTATCAAAGAGATTCACGCTGGTAAAAGTGTAGAGGAAGTAAAATCTAAATTTGCCGAAGCTATAAAAGGAGTCTCACCAGCAGAAATATCTGCTATGGAACAACAATTAGTTAAAGAAGGCTTGCCTATAGAAGAAATTCAAAACTTATGTGATGTCCATGCTGCAGTTTTTAAAGGTTCCATTGAAGAAATACATCATCCAGATGAAATACCTGGACACCCTATTTATACTTTAAGAACAGAAAATAAAGCCATTGAAAAGCATATAGATAATAATATTAATGCTACCTTAGACAAATTTAAAGAAAATGATAATGAAGAGAATATTAATAATCTAATACAAGAAATTAACTTACTATGGGATATTGACAAACACTACAGCCGAAAAGAAAATTTAATATTCCCTTATCTAGAGAAATACGGAGTCACAACTCCACCAAAAGTAATGTGGGGAGTTGATGACGAAATAAGAGCATTAATAAAGGAAGTTAAATTAATGCTTACAGACTATAGAGGTAATATAGAAGAAATAGTTAAAAAAGTAGAACAAACTACACATCAGGTAAAGGAAATGATATTTAAAGAAGAAAGTATACTATTCCCTATGGCTTTAGAGACATTAACAGAAGACGAATGGATTAGCATTTATGATGAAAGTGACGAAATAGGTTATACCTTAGTAGCACCAGAAACTGAATGGAAATTAAAAAGGGTAGACTTAGAGAAAAAAGAGGAAGAAGAAGGAACATCTGAAGACGGATATGTAAAATTTCAAACAGGAATATTATCCTCAGAAGAAATAAGCCAAATACTTAATACAATTCCTGGGGATATGACCTTTATAGATAAAGATGATATAGTAAAATATTTCTCTCAAGGTAAAGAAAGAATTTTTGCTCGTACAAAAGCCGTAATAGGTCGCTCTGTTGAAAATTGTCATCCACCAGCAAGCGTTCATATTGTAGATAAATTATTAGATGATTTTAAATCTGGAAAGAAAGACGAAGAAAAATTCTGGATCAAAATGGGAGACGTATTCGTTCTAATACAATACTTTGCTGTTAGAAGCAAAGATGGTGAGTACTTGGGTACATTAGAATTTACACAGAACATTGCCCCTATACAAGAAATAGAAGGAGAAAAAAGATTGTTATCTGATTAAAATAAGGAGCCCTAGGGCTCCTTATTCATATATCGCTTTTATAGGGTCTAATTTCGATGCTTTTGAAGCTGGAATTATTCCAAATACTAAACCTGTTATAACAGATATAGAAGAAGCTGCTAAAAAGTTTGATACTGTCATAACTGGAGTAATAGGCATAAATTGTCCAGCTATACTTGCTATTATATATCCTAAGATAACACCTATTAACCCACCAAGTACTGTTATAAAAATAGCTTCTATTAGGAATTGTATCATTATAGTTCTTGGTTTTGCTCCTATGGCTCTTCTAATTCCTATTTCTCTTTTCCTTTCTGTAACAGACACATACATAATATTCATAATCCCTATGCCACCAACAAGTAAAGATATCCCTGCAGCAAAAGCAACAAAAAGAGTTATATTCCCTATAATCTGTTGCATAGACTCTACTATTTCTTGAAAATTAAACTCTTCATATTCTCCCTTTAAATCAGGGTGAAGTTCATACAATTTATCTTTTACATTATTTATTACTTCTTCCGTATCTTCTCCTGGTTCTAAAATAACAGATATATTTTGTATCTCAGCCTCACCTTGTTCTACTTCCCTAATGGCCTTTTCAGGAATAACACTGATTTCCTCATCCATACTTTCTGGAGGCCCAAAAGATATTTGAACATTATCCATGTTAACCTTTTCTCCAACACCTATAACCTCATATAATTCACCTTTAAACTTTACTGCTTTCCCTAAAGCCTTTTCTGGTTCTTTAAAAAGATCTTCTGCTGCTTCATAGGATAAAAAGATTATTCTTCTATCAGAACTTCCTTCTACTTCACTTATATTTCGTCCTATGAAAGCTTTTCTATCTTTATGTGATTCCTCATAGGTTTTAAATTCTACCGATGCAAATTTATCAAAATATGAAATCTCTTCAAAATCACCAAAGGAAAAAAACTCTTCCTGATCATTTTCTTCTACATCTTTTACACCTGGTATTCTTTTTATTTCATCAATATCACTTTTTTCAAAAGCTTTTAAAGTTGCATCCTCACTATCATAATCTGGAAAATACTCTATTGTTATCTTATTAAAGCCTGAATCTTCTATTGAACTCGTAGCTTCTTTTTTTACTCCTTCTCCTATAGCTAAAATAGCAGAAACAGAAGCAATACCTATTATAATCCCAATCATAGTCAAAAATATTCTGAATTTATAGGCCCTTATACTATACCAGGCTGTCCTCAGTAGATCATAAAGTTTCATAGGACCTCCTCCTCTGAAAACTCTCCGTCCTTTAAAAATACGTCTCTTGTAGTATATTTCTTTAAATCACTATCATGAGTTACCATTACTATAGTCTTTCCATCTTCATTAAGTTGTGTTATTAATTTCATAATATCTTCACTAGTTTCAGAATCTAAGGCTCCCGTTGGTTCATCTGCTAATATTAAATAAGGTTCTGTTACTAAGGCCCGGGCAATAGCTACCCTCTGCTGTTGGCCTCCTGATAATTCATAAGGCTTACTGTATATCTTGTCAATTAGACCAACTTGTTTTAGTTTTTCTTCTATTTTTTTTCTTCTTTCATCCCTGCCTACTCCACCACGGTATAGTAATGGTATTTCTATATTTTGATAAACTGTCAAAGATTCAATAAGATAAAACTGTTGAAATATAAAACCTATATTTCTGTTCCTAAACTCTGACCTTTTATTTTCATTAAAATTAGATACATTTTCTCCTCTAAAAATATACTCTCCTTCATTGAATTTATCAAGGAAACCTAATACATTCAATAAAGTAGTTTTCCCACTACCTGATTTCCCCATTATAGAGATAAATTCTCCTTCTTCTATAGTTAAATCTATTCCCTTTAAAACTAATAAATCTCCAGCTTTTGTTTCATATTTCTTTGTTATATTTTTTAACTCTATAAGAGGGTTATTCAACTTCATCTCCCTCCTCCATATCCTCTGTTACTTTTTCTACTACTTCATCATTTTCTTTAAGCCCTTTAGTAACTACAATAAATTCTTCTTCTTTATCCCCAATTTCAATTTCATGTTTTTTTAGAATATTATTCTTTATTAAAAATACATAGATTTTATTATTTTCTTTTATTATAGCTGTTTCTGGAATTAATACTTTATCTTCTCCATAAGGTATTTTTACTTGGGCATGAAATCCTTCAACTAATCCTTTTTGATCTTCTATAGAAAATCTAATTGGATATTCAGAAAATGAACCTGCATTTCCTTCACTACCAACGCTGCCAAAAGATTCTGAAATATTTTCTCCACTCATATCTGTAGATGGAACTTTATCTATATCTTCTATTTTACCTTTTCTTTTACTATCATCTGCAACTAAATTAAGAGTAATCCTCATATCTTTCTTTAATTTTAATAAATCTACTTCATTTACATACCCTGAAGCTATAAAGTTGTGACTTCTAACAAAAATTATAGTTCCTTCACTTCCATCTTCCATTTGATATTTTTCCAAACTAACTTTTCCATCTATCTTTGCACGTTCTACAGAATATTCTTTCTTTTTAAGTTCTTTAATTTGTCTTTCCATCTTTTTAATCTGTATATCATAATCTCCAGTGGAGTCCATTACTGGTTGTCCCATAGTTTCCTCATTTTCTAAACCTTCTAATTCACTTTCACTTACTTTAAGTTGTTGCTCTTCTATAGCTTTTTGTTCACCTTTTTTTACCTCTTTAAGATCTGATATTTCGTTATTAAGTTCTGATATTTGTTCTGTAATCTCTTCTTGCCTATAAGTTACTAATGGGTCATCTTTTCCAACATCTGTTCCATCTTCTACATGTATTTTTTCTATCTTTCCTCTAGTTAAATCTGTTAATATTTTTTGTTCTTCTCTTGGTAATATGCTAGCATTTATGAATATACTTTCTATAGGTGGTATTACATATTTTTCTATAGCCTGATCACTAGTCTTATTTTTTCTATTTTTATTAACTGAAAATATTATTGTACCGATCAATATTAAAATAGCAATTCCTACGACAATTAATGCTATTTTCTTTCTTCTACTCAAAATTATCCCCCCTAAAATAAAATAATAAAGTGTATTAAATACATGGTACACTAGTATACCATAAGTGTCAAGGGTTAATTTTATTTTCATATATAAATACAACAGACCATCAAATTCAACCTGTTGTAACAATTTAAACTGTTAACTATTAAAATAAAAATAAAACCGTAAACAATGCTATAGAGAGTAACATCCCATACCAATCCGATTAAAATTAGGATTTTACACACTAAAAAACTCCTAACTCAAAGTGAGTTAGGAGTTTTTTACTTCTACAAGTTCTTAGCAAAATCCTTTCCAAATTCTCTACAACGTTCTAAAGCTTCGTCATCTGGGTTCCATAATTCTCTTATTCCATCATTTACTACATCCATTTTTGCATCTTTTAATCTTTCAGTCATAATTTTAACACCTTCACCACTCCAGCCGTAGGAACCAAAAGCTGCTGCCCTTTTCTTTTTAAATCCTAATCCTTTTATCATATCAAGTACTCCTGACATAGATGACAATATACTATTATTTACAGTTGAAGCACCGAATAATACTGCCTTTGATTTAAACATTTCAGTAATAATATCATTTTTATCTGTATTAGATGTTTTATATAGTTTTATAACCACATCTTTATCTTCAGATCTAATACCTTCTGCTATAGCTTCAGCCATTCTCTTCGTTGCATCCCACATACTATCATAAATTATTGTTACTTGATTTTCTTCATAGTCTTTTGCCCATTCTAAATATTTTTCTATTATTTGAGTTGGGTTATCTCTCCATATAATCCCATGGCTAGTTGCAATCATATCTAAAGGTAAATTAAATCCTAAAACTTCTTTAATTTTCATAGTTACTAATGGATTAAAAGGAGATAATATATTTGCATAATATTTTAAAGCCTCATAGTATAATTCGGATTGATCTACTAAATCATTGTACATTTGTTCTGATGCATAGTGTTGCCCAAAGGCATCATTACTAAATAATATGTTTTCACCACTCATATATGTAAACATACTATCTGGCCAGTGTAACATTTTTGCTTCAACAAATGTAAGTTTACTCTCTCCAATGTCCAAGGTATCCCCAGTTTTAACTTCTACGAAATTCCAATCTTCATGGTAATGAGCTTTCAATATCCTAGCACCAGCTGCTGTACAGTATATTGGTACATCAGGTATTTCCCTCATTAATAATGGCAATGCGCCGCTATGGTCTACTTCAGCATGGTTAGCAACTATATAGTCTATTTCATTTAAGTCAATTTCTTTCTTTAAGTTTTCAACAAATTCCTTATCAAAAGGCTTCCACACAGTATCAATAAGAACATTCTTTTCATCTCTTATTAAATAAGAGTTGTAAGAAGTTCCCCTATGTGTGGAAAGTTCATCTCCATGAAAACTTCTAAGTTCCCAATCAATTTTTCCTACCCAAGTTACTTTATCAGTCATTTTAAA
>NFYZ01000300.1_pt1 | contig 17700 bp, 16 predicted proteins | sample 1092561 | NCBI WGS metagenome assembly NFYZ01 (sample SAMN03609887, study PRJNA323583) | gut metagenome | isolation source: feces | host: Rattus norvegicus | place: Malaysia | collected 2013 | reverse complement strand
AAAAAAAAGAAAAAAAATAACTTTAGGCTAAGACATTTGCTATTAATATTATTTTCTTTTTATGTGGCTACTACTTTTATTAGTCAACAAAAGACTATGAGAGAACTGAAAGCTCAAAAAACAATGAAAGAAGAGGAGATTATAGAGTTAAAAAAAGAAGTTAAACAATTAGATAATGAAATAAAATATAGTGATAGTTTAGAATTTATTGAAAAAGTAGCTAGAGAAGAGTTGAATATGGTAAAACCTAAGGAAATCATTTATGTTGATAAGAAAAAAAATAAAAATCCTTTCTTTAAAATAAGAAAGCCATAGACCTAATTGACATAAAAGTTTATCTGATATATACTTATATAGACAATTATATTATAAGGAGGAGTTTTTTATATATGCCCGCTATTGTAGGAGAGGTAGTTGAAGGAACTGTTACTGGGATAACTAACTTCGGTGCATTTGTTCAACTAGCTAAAGGGAAGACTGGTTTAGTTCATATTTCTGAAATATCTGATGATTATGTAGAGAAGGTGAGTGATTATCTTAAGAAAAACGAAAAGGTTAAGGTAAAGGTTCTTTCCGTTAACAAAGAAGGAAAGATAAGTCTTTCAATTAGACAAGCTAAACCTAAAACTACAAACCCAGTAGAAATTGATTGGGGAAAGACAGATGACAAACAAAAGTACTTGTCCTTCGAGGATAAGTTATCTAATTTCATGAAGGAAAGTAACGAGAGACAAGATCAATTAAAAAGTAGAGAAACTAGAAAAGGATATGGTAGCAAAAATAAAGCAAGGTAATAATGGACTTATAAAACCGGAATTAATTCCGGTTTTTATTATTTTAAACAACAAAATAATACATTTAATATCTGTTTTTGGATGTAAAGGCTAGAGTGTTGATATTTAGCAATACTCAATGTTAAACTTACACTACATTACTTTAAGTAAAAATAGTAAAAACCTAAGGAAATCCATACTTTATTGTCTGAAAATTCTTTTTATATATGCCTAGTATTGACAAAAAATTTACTTTTTATTTGTTAGTATGTAAACAAAATACAAATAGAGGTGATTTGAAATGCTTAGAATGGAAACGGCCCCATATAAAAAGAAGAAGACCCTATATATAGGAAATTTCACTAAAAAGGATTTGTTTTTATGCATTATAGGTTTTTTTATTGCTAGAGCTCCTATTATCGATAACTTAACTCCTTTTGGCATAGGATTTTTATCAGCTCATTTATTAAATGGTGTCAATTTAGGAGTTCCCTTATCAATAATCTTTGGTTTATTAAGTTTTCACGGTTTTAAAGCTATAAGGTACATTATCTCTATGTTGATGATTATACTATTATACAATCATTTTAAAAAAGAAAAGAAACTATCTATATTAAGTATGTCTTTAATTTCTGCAGGAGCTTTTTCTGTCATAGGGGTATTTAGTTTGTTATTGACAAAGCAGTTATATTTATATGATTTATTTACTGTTTTATTTGAAGGAGTGGTAGTATTTACCTTGTCATATATCTTTTCCTATAGTTATCCTGTAGGAGTAAGCATTGAAGAAAATGCTACGAAGGAAGGGATATTATGTACTTTTGCAACTTTGGCATTAGCATTGTCAGGGATGAACTTTAGCCTAATGGGAGTATCTTTAAAAAGTGTAATTAGTATTTTGCTGGTTTTATCCTTTGGTTATAGTGTTGGGCCAAGTTGGGGAGGGGGCATGGGTATTACTATAGGTTTAATATCTTATATATCAAGGCCGGATATGCCCTTTCTTCTATCTATATATGCTCTATCTGGCTTATTATCCGGTGTATTTAGGGATCTGGGAAAGGCTGGTTCAATAGCAGGGTTCTTGTTAGGAAATAGTATTATGAGTTTTTATATTAACGGATTTAGTACAAGCTTTTTAAAATATAGAGAGATAGGGTTAGCAATTGGATTGTTTTATTTGCTAATAAACTTATTACAGACTGAGATGCTGGAAGGAATTGAAGAAATACCAATTATACAGAAGAAAAGATATGCTTTAGAAAAGAAAGAGGAAATGACTCTGGAAAGCTTAGAAAATATTTCAGATATTTTTAAAGAGTTAGGTTCAATATTTAAAAAGTCTACAGAGGAAGACAAGGTTGTTGATTCTTTAGATTTATATGAATTTGTAGATAAACTAGTCAATAGTGTATGTAATGAATGTTCTATGAAAAAATTCTGTTGGGAAGAAGATTTCTATACGACCTACCATTCTATGTTTAAGTTAATAGAGCTAATAGATAGAAAAGAGTATTTTTCAGATGAAGAGTTACCAAAACTTTTTACCAAAAGATGTGTAAAAAAAGATGAAGTAATACAAAATGGATATAAACTTTATGATGTGTTCAGGGTGGAGTATAGATGGAAAGAAACTATGTTAGAGACTAGAGAGCTTATATCTGAACAGCTAGAGGGAATATCTGAGATAGTTAATGATGTAGCAAAGGAAGTGATTCGGGAACCTGTGTTTAACGAGGATTTAGAAGAAATAATTCGGATCTCCTTATTAAATGAGAAAGTTAATGTTTTAAATGTAAGAGTTTGTGAGTTCCCCAAAAATAATTTCGAAATATATATAGAAGTAGGTAAAAGTTCAAAACAACAAAACAGCTTAGAAAATGTTCAAAATATCACCTCAAAGGCTATAGGTATACCTTTAAAGAGTGAGTTTAATATATATAAACAGAAAGGGGATAAAGAAAAATATAAACTGATTAAAGCTAATCGATATGGAGCCATGACAAGGGTTTCAAAAAACAAAGCTTCAAATACCTCAGTATCAGGAGATAGCTATACTGTTGGAGAAAGAAAAAACAGATATTTTAAAGCTTTAAGTGATGGTATGGGTATAGGGTTAAAAGCAAATAAGGAAAGTGCCGCAGCAATTTCCATATTGGAAAAATGTTTAGAAGCCGGATTTGATGAGGAAATCATACTAAAAACTATAAACTCCATGCTTGTTCTTAGATCTAATGATGAAATTTTTACAACTTTAGATATTTCATTATTAGATTTGTATTCAGGAAAGTTACAATTAATAAAGACAGGAGCAGCATCTACTTTTATAAAAAGAAAAGATAAAGTAGAGATTATAAGTTCCCAATCATTACCAGTAGGAATATTAAAAGATGTAGATTTTCAAGGATATGAGACTTATTTAGAGGATGGAGACTTTCTAATAATGATGTCTGATGGTTTATTGGAAGCCAATACTCAAACAGATAGAAAAGAAGAATGGATGAAAGAAGTTATAATGAATATGGATACAATGAATCCAGAAACTTTGGCTAATGGTATTTTACAAATATCGGAAGAGGTAAGTAATGGAGATATAAGAGATGATATGACAGTGTTAGTAACGAAAATGTGGAAAGTTTATTAAAAGCATAAACTTTTAAATAATGAATATATGTTATAGGTAGCGGGTAAGAGTAATATTAAAGGGAAGTGAAATGGAGAAAAACTGTCCTAAATCTTCTTGGAAAGGAAGCTTTGGGACAGTTTTTAAGGTAAAATATAATAATATAAAAGTTTTAATAAAATTGATTTATCCCATTAACTATGATATTAAATGTATTATGGGCAAAGTTAATTATGTAGGTGATAGGATGAAAGAAAAAGCATTAAAAACTATAAGAAATTATAATTTAATAGACAAAGGAGATCAAATAGTCATTGGGGTGTCTGGTGGACCAGATTCCATGGTTTTATTATATCTTCTTTTAGACATCAGAAAATACATTCCTTTTGATGTCCACGTGGCACATGTGAATCATGGAGTAAGAGGAAAAGCAGCCCATGAGGACGAGGAGTTTGTAAAAAGAATTTGTGAAGATTTAAATTTATCTTTTTATAATATAAGGGTAGATATGAATAAATATGCAAAAGACCATAATATGACTGCCGAAGAAGCAGGTAGAAAATTACGATATGGTTTTTTTAGGGAAGTATTAAAAAAGCAGGGTAAAGGTAAAATAGCTGTAGCTCATAATAGAAACGATCAAGCGGAAACGTTGCTTATGAGGTTTATGAGAGGTACAGGTATTTACGGCTTAAAAGGAATACCTTATAAAAGAGGGAATGTAATAAGACCTTTATTGGATATTAGTAGAGAAGAGATAGAAGCCTATGTAGAAAAAAATAAGATTCGGACAAGACTAGATAAGACAAATTTAGAACCTATATATAATAGAAATAAAATTAGATTAGAGTTAATACCTTATATTGAAGAAAATTTCAACCCCAATATAGTAGAGACATTAGCCCGATTCTCCAAATTAATTTCTATTGAAAGTGATTATTTAGATGAGCTTACTTCAGATTTTTATCTTAAAGTGGTGAAAAAAAGGGATAAAGGTAGTATAATTCTAGATAGAGGGAAGTTTAATTTATTACATAAAAGTATGCAACAAAGAATAATAAGAAATGCTATTGAAGATATACAAGGAAGTTTACAAGGATTCACAGAGAAACATATTAATAATATAATGAGTTTATTTTTAGAAGGTGATACTGGGAAGACTATTCATTTAATTCACAATATAATAGCTAAGACAAGTTATATGGATTTAATAATAGAAAAGAAAAAGCATTTAGAAGTAAAAGATTATTCCCATAGATTAAATATTAATGGTAGCACTTACGTAGAGGAACTAGATTGTTATTTAAAAACTAAGGTACTTTCTAAAGAAGAATGTGAAATAGATTTTAGTAATAGGTTTATAAAATACTTTGATTATGATATGATATCTAATTGTCTATATATAAGGAATAGAAGAAATGGTGACAGGTTTAATCCTATAGGCATGAAAGGAACGAAGAAGTTAAAAGATTTTTTTATTGATGAAAAAATTTCTAAAGAGGAAAGAGATTCTATTCCTTTAATAGTCGCTGGGGAAGATATTATTTGGGTTTTAGGCTATAGAATAAGTGAAAAATATAAAATTACAGAAAAGACAAGGAATATTATAATTATAGAGAAGCAAAAAATATATTAATTAGGAGGCTTAAAATGGATGAGGTTATAAAAGAAGTACTTGTATCTAGTGAGGAAATTAATAAAAGAGTTAAAGAACTAGGTCAGGAAATTACTGAAGATTATAAAGGGAAGGACTTAATGTTAGTTGGCATACTAAAAGGTGCTGTAATATTTATGTCAGAGTTAGTGCAAAATATAAACTTACCTATTACAATGGATTTTATGGCAGTTTCTAGTTATGGTAACTCCTCCCAATCTTCTGGTGTAGTAAGGATTATAAAGGATTTAGATTGCTATATAGAAGGTAAAGATATTCTAATAGTTGAAGACATAATAGATACTGGACTAACTCTTGACTATTTAACAGATAATTTGAGAAAGAGGGGGCCTAAAAGTGTTAAAATCTGTACATTATTAGATAAGCCAGAAAGAAGAGAAGTTGAAGTTCCGGTAGATTATGTTGGTTTTCAAGTTCCAGATGAATTTATAGTAGGCTATGGAATAGACTACGCTGAAAAGTATAGGAATTTACCTTACATTTCTGCTTTGAAAGAAGAAGTATATAGTTAATGTAATATATAGATTGACTTTAACTAGGTTTAAGGTTTCTCTATTTTTCATGAACCCTTGATTTTAACATGCTTTTAAGACTTGCTTCTAAGACATGGAAATATCTAATTAAAGTATTGTGAAATTATACTTTAAAGGTTTTAAATATAAGAGATAGGGAAACTCTAGTAAATAAGCTGATTGTAATTTTTAAAAAAATATGCTATAATTTGAGAATATAATATTTATTTGTCTAGGTGGAAGGGAGGACAACAATTGAGAAAAATTTTTCGAGGTATAAGTTTCTATTTGCTTATACTCATTATCATAATACTAGTAGTAGAAGTTATCGGAAAAGACGTAGAACAAGTAAAAGAAATAGATGTTACTGAGTTAATTGAACTGCTAGATAGAGAACAAGTTGCAAGTATTGAAACTTTAGGAAATAAGGTACAAGGTACATTGAAAGACAAAACCAAGTTCGAGACTATACTCCCAGATGAAATACGATATACTTTTTATTCAGATTACTTGAAAGAAGCAGTAGAAAATAAGGAAATACGATATGGTGGATTATCAGAGCCAGAAAGACCTTGGATATTAGAGGCCTTACCTACTATATTTACCATTCTAATGGTTATAATATTTTTGTTTATAATCATGCAACAATCCCAGGGTGGTGGAAATAGAGTAATGTCCTTTGGGAAAAGTAAGGCGAAAGTTCATAAACAAGATGAAAGTGAAAAGGTAACTTTTGATGATGTAGCTGGTTTAGATGAAGAAAAGGAAGAATTAAGTGAGATAGTTGATTTCTTAGAAAATCCTAGAAAGTTTATTGAACTAGGTGCTAGGATTCCAAAAGGGGTTTTACTAGTAGGACCACCAGGTACAGGTAAGACTTATTTAAGTAAGGCTGTTGCGGGAGAGGCAGGAGTACCTTTCTATATTATAAGTGGTTCTGATTTCGTGGAAATGTTTGTAGGTGTAGGGGCAAGTCGTGTTAGAGATTTGTTTACAGAAGCTAAGAAAAATTCTCCATGTATTATTTTTATAGATGAAATTGATGCTGTTGGAAGAAAAAGAGGAGCAGGATTAGGTGGAGGACATGACGAAAGAGAGCAAACATTAAATCAATTATTAGTTGAGATGGATGGATTTGGAACTAACGAAGGTATAATAGTTATGGCAGCTACAAATAGACCAGATATATTAGACCCAGCAATATTGAGACCAGGTAGGTTTGACAGAAGAATATATGTAGGAAGTCCTGATATAAAGGGAAGAGAAGAAATATTAAAAATTCATACAAGAAATAAACCATTAGATGAAGAAGTAGACTTAAAAGTAGTTGCAAGAAGGACTGCAGGGTTTACACCAGCAGATTTAGAAAACTTAGTTAACGAAGCCGCTTTATTAGCAGCAAGGCATAATTTAGAAAAGATCCCTATGAGTGTTATAGAAGAAGCTTCTATTAAAGTTGTTGCAGGGCCAGAAAAGAAAAGTAGGGTTATTAGCGAAGATGAGAAAAAATTAACTGCATACCATGAGGCTGGGCATGCTTTAACTGCAAGATTATTGCCTACTGCCGATCCAGTTCATATGGTTACAATAATTCCAAGAGGAATGGCTGGAGGTTTTACAGCTTATTTACCTGAAGAAGATAGGTATTATGCAACAAAGAAACAATTAGAAGAACAATTAGTCTATATGCTTGGGGGAAGAGTGGCAGAGGCTTTAGTTCTTGATGATATTAGTACAGGTGCACAAAATGATATTGAAAGAGCAACTAAGCTGGCTAGACAAATGGTTACTCATTATGGAATGAGCCAAAACCTTGGACCTATGACTTATGGTACTGATGATGAAGAAGTATTTATAGGAAAAGATTTTGGAAGAGCTAGAAACTATAGTGAAAAAGTGGCAGCTTCAATAGATAAAGAAATGAGAGATATTATAGATAGGGCATATAGCAAAGCAGAAAAATTATTAAGTGACAATATGAATAAACTTCACAATATAGCTCAAGCTTTAATGGATAAAGAAACTTTAGATGCTAAAGAATTTGAAGAAGCTTTTATGGAAGTATAAAGTAAATTGAAAGGTAGCCTAGGCTACCTTTTTTGTTTTAATAAAAAATTTAAAAAAAGAAGGACTTTTTTGATCGATGTAGAAATATTATTTATATAGACGGTAATCAGAAAATTCAATAAATATAAAATACTGCTTTATTTGTGGCAATACGGTTAAAACCAAATTGTATAACAAATGAAACCCAGTATTAATGGCTTGTTATGGCCATTAGTGCTGGGTTTATTTTGTTTTAAAAGAAAGGGGTGAAAATAAAAATATAATAGTTTTTCAGGAAGATGGAATGAAAGGTTATAAGGAGGATATTTAATGGAAAAAAAGAGATTGAAGTTGGTTCATAAGATTTTTATTGGATTATTTTTAGGGATTTTATTTGGAGCCATATTAAGTAAAGTAGGAAAAGATCATAAGTTAGTTGTAAATATTATGCCTGGATTATCACTATTGGGGGATTTATTCCTGAGACTTATTAGAATGGTTGTCGTTCCATTAGTACTTTTTTCTATAATTAGTGGTATTGCAAATTTGACGGAAATAAAGAAACTTAGAAGTATTGGTATAAAAACTCTGCTATTCTTTTTTTTAACAGGATTTTTAGCAATAGGTACAGGAATAATTTTAGCACAGATATTTAAACCAGGTGCAGGAGTAAATATTGGAGAAATTGAAGCAGCGGCAGTGGAAATGAAAGAATTGCCTAGCTTTTATGAATCTATTTTAGAAATGTTCCCAGCAAATATATTTGAATCATTAGCAGAAGGAGAAATGCTTCATATAATTACTTTTAGTATATTTATTGGGGCAGCTCTACTTTCTATGGGAGAAAGAGCAAAACCTATTGTTGATATGATAGACAGACTGTCGGAAATGATGTATAAGGTTACGGATATAGTAATTAAATTCACACCTATTGGAGTATTTGGATTAATGGCAAAGGCAGTTGCTACTTTTGGCGTAGGAATATTTGGGCCAGTGTTCAAATTTATTTTGGTAGATTATTTAGCGAATATTTTAAATATAGTAGTATTTTATACATTAATTCTATCTTTAATAGCAAAAGTTAGTCCTATGAAATTTTATAAAAAGTCTTTTCAGCCTTGGGCTATTGCCTTCAGTACATGTAGTAGTGCAGCAGCATTACCAGTAACAATGAAGGTTGGAACAGATGAACTAGGGATACCTAAGGAAACAGCAAGCTTTGTTCTACCTTTAGGAGCTACTGCAAATATGAATGGGACCGGAATATATTTTGGAGTTGTTGTAATGTTTGCTGCTCAACTCTATGGAATTGATATAAGTCTTGGACAACAAATAATGCTAGTCTTAACAGCTACATTTTTATCCATAGGATGTGCTGCAGCACCTCAGACAGGACTAATTATTTCTATTGCTTTATTAACAAATTTAAACATACCACTAGATGGATTGGCACTAATTGCAGGTGTCTATAGAATAGTTGACCAAATTCATACTTCAACTAACGCATTAGGAGATTTAGTAGTTGGAGTGGCTGTATCATCTTTGGAGGGAGATTTGGATAGAGAGACTTTTGAGCATGGCGGTATGTTTGGTCAGGTTGAAAAGGTTAGTTAATTTCTCAAATTAAAAGGAGGTTTTCTAATGAGTTTAAAAAAGGCGCCAAGGAATAATGTGTTTTATAGGAATCAAAATTGGAGTTATCCTAAGATTACCTATGGAAAAGGGATTTATTTGTATGGTGAAGATGGAAAAACCTATATTGATGCCTGCTCTGGTTCAGCAGTTGCGAATATTGGACATGGAAATGAAGAGGTAGCTGATGCTACTGCAGAACAAATTAGGAAAATTGCCTTTACCCATCTTTCCCGATTTACTACAGATGAAATTGAAGAATGTGCAGAAAGGATAGCTAAATGGTCACCAGGAGATTTAAATCATGTATATTTTATATCCGGGGGCTCAGAAGCCACTGAGACAGCAATTAAGATGTCAAGACAATATTTTGTTGAAAGGGACGGTAAAAGGACTACAAAGTGGAAAATAATATCTAGATGGAATTCTTTCCATGGCAACACCATAGGTTCTCTGTCTATGACAGGGTCAACTGGAAGAAGGAGAGTATATGATCCTTTATTATTAGAGTTTCCTAAAATAAACCAAGCATACTGTTATAGATGCCCTTATAATAGCACATATCCAGAATGTAATGTAGCTTGTGCTTATGAATTAGAGAAAACTATATTAAGAGTTGGAGAAGAAAATATAGCTGGTTTCATAGCTGAACCAGTAATAGGTTCTGCTGTTCCGGGGGTAAATCCTCCAGAAGAGTACTTCCGTGTCATTAGAGATATATGTGATGAATATGATGTATTATTAATCATTGATGAAGTAATGGCAGGCTGTGGAAGAACAGGAAAGAACTTTGGAATAGATCATTATGGGGTGGTACCAGATATTATCACAATGGCTAAGGGTATGAGTTCTGGTTATACACCAATTGGAGCAACAGTAGTTAATTATGAGATATTTGAAAATATCATGCTGAAAGGCAGCGGCTCATTCATTCATGGTCATACCTACGGTGGAAATCCTCTATCAGCATCTATTGCTAATTGTGTTATGAAGATTATTGAAAGGGAAGGATATATAGAAAACTCAGAGCGACAGGGGAAATATTTATTAGAAAAAGCAAGTAAGCTTTATGATTATCCAATAGTAGGAGAAATAAGGGGAAGGGGTCTTATGATTGGAATAGAATTTGTAAAAGACCAAGAAACTAAAGAACCTTTCCCTGTAGATAAAAATATTAAAGGTATTTTTACTAAAAATTGTTTAAAGCAAGGAGTGGTTCCTTATCCAGGAGGAGGCTCTGTAGATGGTGTGAAAGGAGATCATGTACTTTTTGCTCCGCCTATAACAATAACTAGAGAGGAAACAGAAATACTTTATGAAAAAATAGAAAAGGCAATGATAGAAACATGTAACGAGTTAGTAGCAGAAGGAGGAATTATATGAATTATAAAAAAGAAAAATTAATTATTACAGCAGCAGTTACTGGAAATGTACCTACAAAAGAACTAAATCCTAATACACCTATTACCACAGGAGAAATAATAGAAGATATAGTAAGATGTAGAGAACTAGGGGCTTCGATAGCTCATATACACGTAAGAGATAGTGAAGGTAAACCAACTTGTGATAGAGAATTGTATAAACAGGTATTAGATGGTCTAGAGGAAAAGGATTGTGATATTATAACACAGCTTTCCACTGGAGCAAGGGGTGGAGGAAATACTATTGAGTGGCGAGGTCAAATGCTTGACTTAAATGCTGAAATGGCTAGTTTGTCCACTGGGTCTTCTAATTTTTCTAATCAAGTTAATGCAAATTCTTTTGATTTAATTAGAGAGTTAGCAAATAAAATGTATTCTAATAATATAAAACCTGAAATTGAAGCTTTTGATTTAGGAATGATAGACAATGCAAAATTATTAGTTAAAGAAGGAATATTAAAACCTCCATTACATTTTAACCTTGTTATGCATGTAAAAGGTTCAGTATCTGGGACACCTGAAAATTTATTTCATATGATAGGCTCTTTACCTCAAGGTTCTACTTTTACAGTTTCCGGGATTGGGCCTAGTCAAGTTCAAATGCTAACAATGTCAATGCTATTAGGTGGCCATACAAGGACGGGATTAGAAGATACTATACTTTACGATAAAGGGATTATTGCAACAAATGCTATGTTAGTAGAAAGAATAGTAAGAATAGCAAAAGAAATAGGTCGGGAAATTTCTACACCAAGTGAAGCAAGAGAGATAATAGGGTTATCTAGAAAGAAAAAAGGCTTTGCACAATAGTGCAGCCTTTTCTTTTTAAAAAGAAGGAAATAGAAGGAGAGTATAGAATAAGGTGGAAATACTATAAAAAGGGAGGGAATAGTTTATGAGAAAGCCTCAAGAATATGACGAGAATACAGTTTATTTCGTTTCTTATGCAAAGCTTCCAGAAGACATTGCTGTAACCTATGTTCATAAGGTAGTAGGAGTAGGATTTTTAATCAATACGCAAACTGGAATAATAGAAGATGTAATGGTTACTTTGTTATCTGATTTATGCAAAGATTTTTTATTCCAGCTAATAGTAGGTCACAATATTGATAACGATGGAGTGGACGGGATTATTGAAAAAATTGAGACTCGTTTTTTTGGTTATTCCCAAAGAGCACTTATAGTAGCAGTGAAAGGAGTCAATAGAAGATACATTAAGTGGAAGAAAGAAAATCAGTAGAAATGCAATATATATTTCATAACATTAAAAAAGTGAAATAATTGTTGCAAAAATATTAATATCATATATTATAATACATGAAGGGACCACTAGATTAGAGATAATAAATTATTAATGCCATAAGGAGGTTTGCTAGATATGTTTGATGATGAAAAGGTAGAAAGTTTAAAATCCTCAAAAGAAAAATGGGAAAAAGAAAATGTCCAAAAAGTAGTAGAAAGATTTCCTGAGAGAAAAGATAAATTTACAACTGGGTCTAATATTGAAGTAGAAAGACTTTATACACCAATAGATACAGAAGAATTAGATTATGAAAAGGATTTAGGATTCCCAGGAGAATATCCATATACAAGAGGAGTTCAGCCTACTATGTATAGGGGTAGACTTTGGACAATGAGGCAATATGCTGGTTTTGCTACGGCTGAAGAATCAAATAAAAGGTATAAATACCTCTTAGAACAAGGGCAGACAGGTTTAAGTGTAGCTTTTGATTTACCAACTCAAATAGGCTATGACTCAGAACACGGTCTTAGCCAAGGAGAAGTGGGTAAAGTTGGGGTAGCAATTGATTCCCTTAAAGATATGGAAACATTATTTGATGGTATTCCCTTAGACAAAGTAAGTACTTCTATGACTATTAATGCACCTGCTAGTGTATTACTTGCTATGTATATGGTAGTTGGTGAAAAGCAAGGAGTACCTATGAATAAATTAAGAGGCACTATTCAAAATGATATTCTTAAAGAGTATATTGCAAGAGGAACTTATATATTTCCACCAAAGCCTTCAATGAGATTAATAACTAATATTTTTGAATATTGTTCTGAAAACGTTCCAGGTTGGAATACCATAAGTATTAGCGGGTATCACATAAGGGAGGCGGGAGCCACAGCTGTTCAAGAAGTTGCATTTACATTAGCTGATGGTATAGCTTATGTAGAAGCCGCTATAGAGGCAGGATTAGACGTAGATGATTTTGCACCTAGATTATCCTTTTTCTTTAATGCCCATAATGATTTATTAGAGGAAGTAGCTAAATTTAGGGCAGCTAGAAGACTTTGGGCGAGAATAATGAAAGATAGATTTAAAGCTAAGAATGAAAAGTCCATGAGACTTAAATTTCATACCCAAACAGCAGGTTCTACATTGACCGCTCAGCAACCAGATAATAATATTATAAGAGTAACTATACAAACTTTAGCGGCAGTACTTGGAGGTACTCAATCATTACATACTAATTCAAGGGATGAAGCCTTAGCTTTACCAACAGAAGAATCTGTAAGAATAGCTTTAAGAACTCAACAAATTGTAGCCCATGAAAGCGGGGTAGCAGAAACTATTGACCCATTGGCAGGATCCTATTATGTAGAACATCTTACAAATAAAATAGAAGAAGAAGCATTAAAATATATAGAAAAAATAGATGAATTAGGTGGAGCACCTCAAGCAATAGATAAAGGTTATATACAAAAAGAAATACAAAATAGTGCATATAAATATCAAATGGAAATTGAATCAGAAGAAAGAATAGTTGTAGGGGTAAATAAGTTCCAAGTAGAAGAAGAGCAAAAAGAAGATATATTAAGAGTAGATCCAGAAGTAGAAAGGTTACAAGTAGAAAAAGTTTCTAAATTAAAGGCAGAGAGAAATAACGATGAAGTAGACAGAACTCTATTAAGTTTGAAGGAAGCAGCAAAAACAGATGAGAACTTAATGCCTTATATATTAGATGCAGTTAAATCTTATGCAACCTTAGGTGAAATATGTGGCGTATTAAGAGAAGAGTTTGGGGAATATGAACAGTCTGTTATATTATAAAGTATAGCAAAAAAATTTCTAATAAGGAGGAGAAAAGGATGAGTAGGCCAATAAGAGTATTGGTTGCAAAACCAGGATTAGATGGACATGATAGAGGAGCAAAAGTTATTGCAAGAGCTTTAAGAGATGGAGGAATGGAAGTTATATATACCGGATTAAGGCAAACACCAGAACAAATTGTAGCAGCAGCAATTCAAGAAGACGTAGATGTAATTGGCTTAAGTATACTTTCAGGAGCCCATAATCATTTGTTCCCTAAAGTTATAGAATTGTTAAAAAATGAAGATGCAGAAGATATTTTATTAGTTGGGGGAGGAGTAATTCCAGAAGATGATATTCCAGGACTTAAGGAGGCTGGAGTGTCAGAAGTTTTCACACCTGGAACCTCAACTCAAGATGTAGTAGAATATATAAGGAAGCATGTGAAAAAAGAGATTTCATAGGTGGTGTTTACCATTGAATATAGAAGAAAAATTACTTAAAGGTAATAAAAGAGCTTGTGCAAGACTTATAACTATGCTGGAAAATGAAGACGAGGAAGGTATAGATATAATCAAAAAGTTGTATAAATATACAGGCAATGCTTATGTTGTAGGTATTACAGGGCCGCCAGGTAGCGGAAAAAGTACACTTACTGATAGGTTAGTAAAGGAATTAAGAAAAGAAGGTAAAAAAATAGGCGTAATAGCCATTGATCCTACAAGTCCATTTACTGGTGGAGCCGTTTTAGGCGATAGAATAAGGATGACGGATTTGGCTATAGATGAAAATGTATTTATAAGAAGTATGGGTACAAGAGGCTCCTTAGGCGGGCTATCAAAAGCAACTCAGGGAGCAATTAAAGTACTAGATATTTGTGGTGCAGATTATATATTTGTTGAAACAGTAGGTGTAGGTCAATCAGAAATAGATATTGTTAAAAATGCAGATACAGTCCTTATGGTAATGGTGCCAAATCTAGGAGATGATATACAAGCCATAAAGGCAGGTATAATGGAAATTGCAGATTTATTTGCCATAAATAAATCTGATTTAGAAGGGGCAGATAAAACAGCGGTAGAAATAGAAATGACCTTAGACCTTAATGATAAAGATAAATTTAGACCAGATGTAGTTAAGGTGTCTGCTAGTAAAAATGAAGAAGTGGATACTCTTTTACAAAAGATAAAAGAACATAGAAGCTTTTTAGAAGAATCTAATGAGTTAGAGAGAAGAAGAAATGAAAATATGAGAGAAGAAATAGTAAAATTAGTAGAAGATGAACTTATGAATATTATAATGTCAAAGGCAAGAGAAGGAGATTTATTAACAGAACTTTGTAAACAGGTAGTATCAAGAAAGTTAGATCCTTATACTGCAAAGGATGAAATAATAAAACTTTTTAAATAATAAAGGGGGTTAGTTCTTTGGTAACTAAAATTGATCATATAGGTATAGCTGTGGAAAACTTAGAAGAGGCACTAAAATTTTATGAAAATGTTCTAGGTATAAAGTTAGAAGATACTGAAATTGTAGAAGAACAGAAAGTTAAGACAGCCTTTTTACCTATAGGTGATACGGAAATTGAATTATTAGAGTCAACGGAAAAAGGAGGGCCTATCCATAAATTTATTGAAAAAAGAGGAGAAGGTGTTCAACATATTGCCTACAGAGTAGAAAATATAGAAGAAGCTATTGAGAAAATGAAGGAAAATGGAATTAGAATGATAGATGAAAAACCTCGATATGGAGCAGGAGGGGCGAAAATAGCTTTTGCACATCCAAAATCCACTTTTGGAGTTTTAATAGAATTATGTGAAAGGAATTAATTTAAAAGGCATAAAGGAGGGTCAAAGTGAAGGATAAAATTAATAAACTAGTCCAAGCCAAGGAGAAAATACAACTTGGTGGTGGAGAAAAAAGAATTAAAAAACAACATAAATCTGGTAAATTAACAGCTAGGGAAAGAATCAATCTACTATTAGACCAAGATAGTTTTATTGAAATTGATGCTTTTGTAGAACATAGAAGCACAAACTTTGGCATGGAAAAAAAAGAAGCACCGGCTGAAGGAGTAGTAACAGGTTATGGAACAGTAGATGGAAGATTAGTCTTTGTTTTCTCCCAAGACTTTACCGTTCTTGGAGGCTCTTTAGGAGAAATGCATGCTGCAAAAATATGCAAGGTTCAAGAAATGGCAGTAAAAATGGGTGCACCTATTGTAGGATTTAATGATTCTGGTGGAGCAAGAATACAGGAAGGTGTAGATGCTTTATCAGGCTATGGAAAAATATTTTACAGAAATACAATAGCATCAGGAGTCATACCTCAAATTTCAGTAATAATGGGGCCAAGTGCAGGAGGGGCCGTATATTCACCAGCACTAACAGATTTTATATTCATGGTTGAGAATATAAGTAGAATGTTTATTACAGGACCCCAAGTAATAAAAACTGTAACTGGTGAAGATGTATCTCAAGAAGAATTAGGTGGAGCTCGTACTCACAACGAAACTAGTGGAGTTGCTCATTTCATAGATGAAAGCGAAGAAGAAGCTATAGAAAGAATTAGGGAGTTACTAGGTTATCTACCTTCTAATAATTTAGAAGAACCACTTTGTGTAGAAACTAATGATGATATAAATAGGATAGAAGAAAGATTAAATGAAATAGTTCCTGTAAATCCAAACAAGCCTTATGATATGAAAGAAATAATAGAATTATTAGCTGATGAAGGTAGATTCTTTGAAGTGCAGCCTTATTATGCACAAAATATTGTTATAGGATACATAAGGTTAAATGGAAGAACTATAGGTGTTGTAGGAAATCAACCTAAGGTATTAGCAGGTTGTTTAGACATAAATGCTTCAGACAAAGCAGGTAGATTTATAAGGACTTGTGATGCCTTTAATATTCCACTATTAAACTTAGTAGATGTACCTGGGTTTTTACCAGGAACAGATCAAGAATATGGTGGAATTATAAGACATGGAGCAAAAATGCTTTATGCCTATAGCGAAGCTACAGTACCAAAGGTAACTGTAATAATTAGAAAAGCCTATGGCGGAGCATATATTGCTATGTGTAATAAAGAATTAGGAGCAGATCAAGTGCTTGCTTGGCCAAATGCAGAAATAGCTGTAATGGGACCAGAGGGAGCTGCAAATATAATATTTAAACATGATATAAAAGATTCAGATGATCCAGTAAATACTAGGCAAGAAAAAATAGAAGAATATAGAAACACTGTAGCAGACCCATATACAGCAGCTAAAAGAGGCTATGTAGACGACGTAATAGTTCCAAGTAATACAAGACCGAGAATAATATCTGCATTTGACATGCTTGAAAGCAAAAGAGAAACTAGGCCAGCTAAAAAACATGGCAATTTCCCAGTATAAAGGGGTGATATAATTGGGCGATATTATTACTATAGGAGAGAGTTTAATAATAACTGTATTTAGTATGGTTATTGTATTTTTAACACTGTTAATAATATCTTATTTAATAGATGGACTAAGAGTAGTTACGAATAAAAATAATGCTACAAAAGAAAATGGTAAGGTAAAGATAGAAGCTCAGGACCCATTTTCTGAGGAAAAATTAGTATCGGAAGAATCTATTAAAGAAGATGAAGAGTTAGTGGCAGTTATTGCAGCAGCAATAGCAGCCAGTGAGGGAATTTCAATTCCACAAGTGAGAATTAACACAATTAAAAGAGTATCAAAAAATACGCCTACTTGGGCAAAAACCGGTAGGGAAGAGAATATATTTAATAAATTGTAATATATAAACAATTACGGGAGGTTAAGAAATGAAAAAGTATCTTATAACGGTAAATGGTAACCAGTATGAAGTAGAAGTAGATGAGATAGACAATGGTGAAACAGTATCACAAAGACCAGTTCAAAGAAAAGTAGAACCAAAAGTTGTAGAGCAACCAAAAGTAGAAACTAAGCCAGTAGAAAAGAAAGTAGCACCT
>NFYZ01007259.1_pt1 | contig 17910 bp, 18 predicted proteins | sample 1092561 | NCBI WGS metagenome assembly NFYZ01 (sample SAMN03609887, study PRJNA323583) | gut metagenome | isolation source: feces | host: Rattus norvegicus | place: Malaysia | collected 2013 | reverse complement strand
ATATCTCGTTTTACATTTTGTCTGGTATGTTTTACAGATTGTCACATATATTTGTCATTTTAAAAATGGTAAAATGAGTAATTCTAAGAAGAATCTTGGAGTAATTCGAGTATAAATAGAATACCGAGTAATGATTCTAGATCTATTTCAGTCTAGTTTCATTACTCGGTATTTTATTAGTCATGTGATTATGATGAGTCATATTAACCTCCAATTTATGCTAAAATCAAAAAATATATTTAGGAGGATACCTATATGACTGACATATCCTGAATGCCTTAAGATTTTTAGCAAATTAGCCATAGACTCATCATAATTAAAGACGGTGTACCAGATGGATTAGTATCCAAATGGTATACCTTCTTTTTTATTTTATAAACCTAGTGGACTATAGTAATTTATTACTATAGTCATAGAAGAGGGAGATTACTATAATCAACTATGGGGATCGTTATTATAGTAATCCCCCCCCTCTTCTCAATTTTGTTTATATTCCTAACTAGATTGGGAGGGATCTTTGAAGTTGGCTACGTATGTAAGAAAACTCAAAGATTATAGTGGGAATTATATCGTACCTGCAACACGATCTACTGGAGTATATCTGAGTGACAATCAGACATTACAGAGTTGGATCGACACTATGGAAGAGAATAAGGTTGATCTTCTCACTGTCTATCCTGTAGGTTCTATCTATCAATCGACAGGAGATTCCTCACCGGCATCTCTCTTTGGTGGTAACTGGGAGAAATTGGAAGATACATTTCTGTATGGATCCGGAACTAAGAGTGTTGGAGATACTGGAGGAGAAGAGACCCATACGTTGGAAGTAAATGAGATTGCGGAGCATGATCATTTGTTTGTAGGAGAAAGTCATACATCGACTAGAATTTGTATGACATCTAATTTGACATCCTATGCTGTAAATACAACGGCTAAGAAAATTCAGGGATGTGAATCTGCAAGTAGTAGCGCTTCGTGGACTTGGTCTACTCTATCATGGACTGATGGAGGAACTATTGAAAAATCTGGTGGATCTCAACCCCACAATAATATGCCTCCCTATTATGCAGTGAATATCTGGAGAAGGACTGCATAATAGACTTTCTTCTATATAGTATAAGAGAGATCATACCCACAAAGATACTAGAGATATTTTATCTATCCTAGATCTTTGTGGGTATGATCCATTTGAGGTGAAATCTGATTCGATGCAAACTCAAAGGAAAACTTGGAGCTAGTAACAGGAATCGAACCTGCAACCTGCTGATTACAAATCAGCTGCACTGCCAATTGTGCTACACTAGCATCTAAATATCTATCCAATCAGATTAATTATATAGTATACCATTTCTTTGAGGTTTACTATCCTAAACTTAGTGGACTATATTAATTTATTAATATAGATATAGAATAGAGGGAGAATACGATACTATAGGGGAGTATCGTATTCTTATATAGACCATTGGGGATGATCTATATCGCTACTTATATTAGAAAGCTGAAAGATAAATCTGGGAATTATGTCGCTCCTGCTACGAGAGCTCAAGGAGTATACTTCTCTTCCAATCAGACATTAGATGACCTGGTATTCCCTGTAGGATTTATCTATCAGTCTACATCCTCTACATCACCAGCATCACTCTATGGAGGGTCTTGGGAAAGAATCCAAGGTAGATTCTTACTGGGTACTTCTCCCAGTTATACTGTATCCTCTACTGGTGGAGAAGAGAAGCATACTCTTACTACGAGTGAGATGCCTAGACATATGCATGGATCCGCAAACGCTCGAGAGATTTGGACAGACCCAGGAATATATGACACTTCAAGAGAATTTGCTCTATGGACAACATCGAGTCCAGCATACAAAATGGAAAGCTGCCAAGGTACTGCTTATACAGGTGGTGGTAATTCCCATAATAATATGCCACCCTATTATGCTGTCAATATCTGGAGAAGGACTGCTTAAGAATCTAAACTTAGTGGACTATAAATATTTATATTTATAGATATAGAATAAGGGGAGAGAAGGAAGATATATAGATGGGGATCTTGTATACTCTTCCTTCTCTCTTATGTCTGAGGATGGTGATGTCTTATCGCATCCTATCTGAGAAAATTGAAGGACAGATCTGGGAATTATGTCCTTCCTACCACTAGATCTTCTGCCGTCTATATGAGTAACAACCAAACTCTTCAGACATGGGCAGACAATTATTGGAAAATGATATATCCTGTGGGTGCTATCTACCAGAGTATGAGTACCACATCACCGGCATCATTATTTGGAGGATCTTGGAACCCTATCAATGGAGTATTTCTATTGAGTAATTCTGATAGTTACACCAATGATGATACTGGTGGTTCTGAAACGGTGACTTTGGAAATTAAGCATATGCCTAGGCATACTCATGGTGTTTCTTGGAGCTATCGTAATGGTAATGTAATCAATCAGACATATAATGGATTTGTGTTATCCGAATCCATTGGCGAGAAGACCGGCCCAAATATCTCTGTGAAAGAAACCGGGAATAGTCTTCCTCACAATAATATGCCTCCGTATTTAGTATGCTCTATGTGGAGAAGAGTGTCCTAAATTCAATTCCAATAAGAAACTAGATTGATAAGAAATATCTTAGGATGCTAGAGGGTTTTTCTTATCGTTTTCCCTTCTAGTAGTCTGACTGAGGGTATTTCTTTACTCCTTTCTTTCCATATGAGAGACTCATGTACTTCTTACCCCCACTTCCCTTTCTAAGAAGATTTGTCTCTCATATGGATCTTTTTTATACAAAAAGATCCATATGAGATACCCCAATATCTATCATATCCCTCTAAGTGAAGATTTACTATATCTATAAAGGAATGATGATTATGCTAGATATGGATTTGTAAGTTTCCTAAAGCCGAGATGCCTGTTGCGTAGATATCTGACCATAGGATTTCTCTTACACATACCATACAGAAGATACTCTTGACTTGTGTTGACAAGATATTTATGATCCTTGGAATTCGGATCATATTGGTTGGTGAAATGCCAAAGAGCGTAGTCTTCAGAATTCTCCAACCTTTCTTTTTGAATATCTAACGTCTGGATGTATTGGAGTACATCCTTTATCTCAAGAAGAGGCTTTTGCATAGAGATCATCCTTTATCCCATATGGAATGTCCCCCTAAGACTTCCATATGGGAATTTCCTATAAGCTTCTATCCTCACTTACCTATATAACATACAGAGATTTCTGAGATTCAATAAACCCAGATAGATACTAAAGATGATTCTAGTATCTATCTGGGTTTTATTTCTTATTTCTCTTTATCTTTCAATCTCTCAATGTTCCATACATGAGTATGGGCGATCTTTACCAGGATTTCATATGCTTTTCTTTTATTGGGAGCGTCACATTCCACAGTGGAGATGGTACCATTCTTTTTCGTCACATACCCAATATAATGTCGCATAGGAAGAATCCTCCATTTCTATATGAGAGTAAAGATTTTTACCTCTCTGTATAAAAAAGAAAGGTAGGTATCTAGCTTTGATATACTAGATACCTACCTTCTTAAGACTTAGAAGTCTTCATCCTTCACATTGATCTTCTTGAACATATCCCCAGATTTGGGATCTCCATCGATATCTTTCAAGTTGTCAAACCAGTGTTCGTTGATATACTTACCAACTTTTACCACAGGATCTCCCTTGAGATGATAGCTGCCATCCTTGCTCTTATGATATCCATACTTCTGACAAGCTTCATCGAAAAGCTTCATGAAGCGGTTGAAGTCCCAATGAATATCATCGTGCATATCGGAGAAATCAAAGAGATCATCCATGAATCTCTCAACGGGAGTCATAGAAGGAACGGCATTCTCGAATTTCTCGGGAATCGTCATCTCGGGATCATCGGTTTCTTCTTCTTCATACTTCTTGATCCGAGCGATCTCATCCATCAGAGCTTCCTTAGCTCCCTCAGGAGTATCGAAGTCAATGAAAGGATCATCCACGACATTCTTGGCTGCCTGCAGGATGAGATCTACCTTTCTCTTATTGACAGAATCGTTCATAATGTTACCTCCAATTTGTCCAGATGAACTTGTTGACTCTCATCTTCTGATTCTCGGTCAGAAGATACTCACCAGTCTTGGAAGGCTGGAAACCATAATGACTGCAAGCTCTCTCAAAGAGCTCGACATACTTGTGAAGATTTTCCATACTGAATTCAACCTTCTGCCGCGATCTGGGTTTGACTTCCATTGTTGCTGTCATCTTCCATTCCTCCGATGGGTTCGACAGAGATGACTCCCTGGATGATATTCTGATGAGGAATCTCCTTCAGAAGTTCCTCAGTTTCCTCCTCCGTCTTGGGAGAATTCTTGAGCACGTTGTAAGTACGGAGAGAGGAAGAGATCTGAGCTCCCTCCTTCTGCTCGGTGACAGTGCTGATCTCCTCCGAACGATCCAGAAGAGTATTCTTCATCTCCGGAGTTGCATAGGCAGTCCCTTCAATGGAATCGAGGACACCCAGCAGACAATCCGAGGAGATGATGCCGAACTGCTGAGACTTGATAAAGTCATGGATGACTTCGACATAGTTGATGGCCATCGGACGGAAGATGACACAATGTTCATACTTCCACCAATTGGCATCCAAACGAATGTCATCCTTGATCTTATTCAGAGCATCGGCACCATAGACGATGAGGTCGATACTCTCGAAAGGAATCTCCTCATCAAGCATCTGACGGAAGGTGAATCCCTCCATCTTATTCTCATCCAGATAGACACCACTGATGGGGTCTTTGGTCATCACCCAACGATAGAAGGTGAACCCCATGGGATCATAGGTCAGAAGATCGGTAAAGAGTTTCGGACTCACATTCTGGAAGGCGGTACCCACCTTATTGAGAAGACGATTGGTCTTGGTGACGCGGATCATCTTCTTCTGAGGAATATCTACAATACACTCTTCCAGAGAATTCATCGGTTGATTCGAATGGTTCGGATCGAGGATATCCTCCATATTGAAATTGGAAGGGACATCCTCAGATTCATGATTGGCATTCATGATCTTGGTGATCTCATCAATGCCATAGTTGTCTTTTGCATTGGTTTTGGAATGCATCGGAGAGGAGGTGACCGCCTCCTTATTCGTCTCCTCGTGATAAGAGTTCGGGTTTGCTGCTTTCTTCTTCTGGTAGATGGTCATGATGATCATCATGATCACAAACACACCAAATCCTACCAAGATACCAATCATAATCGGATTCATAATACACTCATATCCTTTCTTTTTAAAGAGAGAACCTGAGAGGTCCTAATTTCTGCTATACCTCCTTCCTTTTCTTAGGATTCTGCCTCCTTGACATTCTTCTCACAGACTCTCATGACAGTGATCATACCGTTGTCTTCCACATGCTCCTCCGTGGTCATAATGACATTGACACTATGACCTTCAAAGGTATTATTGTGTGACACGAGGAAGATTTGCTCGGCATTGATCTCTGCTATCTGTTTATATAATATATCGAAAAATTTCGTTCTGTCAGAGGCGTACAATGGGCCATCCATCTCATCCAGGAGAAGGATATTATACTTAGTCGTAGCCTGACGAATGAGCGCAAAACTCAATGCCAGAGAGATGATCGACCGTTGACCCTGACTGGCTTTCACAATGTCATCCACCATCGTTCCATTGATGGAATAGGGAATCTTGAATTCATCCTGGGTGATGATGAAATCCAATACCTCGATGGAATCTCCAAAGACATCGGCAATCAATTCATTGAGAATCTCTTTGCAGCTTCGTAAGAAGAGTTGAATATAGACCAGAGGAATTCCCTTGGAGGAAGAGACAGCTTCCACGATATACTTGAGAATCTCCTGATCCTCCTGCATCTTCTGAAGATCTTTCGAGGTGGACTCATATTCGGTAAGAGCCAATCGATTTTGATCCTGGACTTCCTGCAAGACTTCGAGATCCTTCTGATTGGACTCGATCATCATGAGGATAGGCTCCATCTTTCCTCTGAGCTGTTTGACTTTCTCCATCACATCCTTCTTGGAATCAAACTCAGATTGCAATTGATTCTCATTACGTTTCTTTTCGGAGATCTGATCTTTGATCCTCTCATTCTCCATCAGACGGGTTAAGGCTTTCTGAAGATCATCCTCCTCTTTTTGAAGATTCCGATATTCTTCTTCTAAGTCAGAGCATTGCTTCGAGAGAGATTCTCCTTTCTTTTGCAATTCCTCATACTCTGTCTGAAGTTTCCCGGCATCACTCGCCTTGATGGATTCCAACTGAGACTGAAGATCAGTCAATTGCAAAGAGAGTTTATTCTTCATCTCATAATTCTCAGACTTCTCAATGCATCTCATGAGAAGATCATGATCATACCAGACTTGACTCTGGAGAGATGAGAAGATAGACTTGAAATCTCTTGCAATCAAGACATGAAGATTGGAGAGAATGGGAGCAATCTCATTCCATACCACTCGCATGGCCGAGATCTTGGATACAATCACCGGATATTCTGCATAGCGATCAATCTCCTTCTCGGTGAGATCGAGATTCTCCCGATTCTTTCTCGTCTCCTCATCCATAGGAAGTCCCTTGAGAGATTCCGATACGGTGATCGGATGGGTCTTGTAATAGGGACAATCATGAGTCGGACAATCCGGAGGGAAGAAGACAACATCCTCAGGTTTATACTGCTTGAGGTATTCGAAGTTATTGAGTCTCTTCTGGATCTTACTTCGTACCTTGAGAAGAATCTCGGTCTTCTTCTTGGCAATGGTGAGAGAATACTCCCCATGTCGAAGAATGTCCTGGACCGATTCCGGATTGTATAACGAGATCTCATGGATGAGAAGATTGACGGTATTGATGTGACTCAATACCCTCATGAGGGTGGTGGAATCATACTGATAGGAGTAGGAAGAGACACTCTCACTCAATTCCACAAACTTCTTCTGGATCTGGTCATACTGATTCTCCAGGGTCTTGATCTGATCCTGAGAGACAGAGACCAATTTCTTTTCGAGAATGGTCTCTGCCTGTAACCGAGTCTCCTGACATTGAGCATCCAACTGCATCAACTGTGCAGAGATAGATTCCATCTTCTGCTTACCTGCTCCAATGGCAACCAAGATATTCGAGATAGATCCATAGGGAGATTGAGAGGCATTCTCCTCCATCTTCCTTTCCAGATCTTCAATCTCTTTCTGCTTGGCATGGATCTGTACCTGGAGTTCATCCATATACTTGGAGAATTCCGTCACGGTCATTCCATTGGTGGAAGATTGAATCAGGACATTCATCGAGTTGAGTTTCTCCTGTAACTCGGCATTCTCCTCGGTGCGGATTCGAATCTGCTCAATACCCTTCTCAACCTGATTCCGGATCTCGTCAATATTCCCCTTACTGACTTTCGCCAGACGATTGGTCATGACCGAGACCTGTGCATTCATCATCCGAAGATCATCATTCAGCTTTTTGTAAAGCATGGTATAGACTTCGGTATCCTGAAGGAGATTGGCCATGAAGGACTTTCTCTGAGAAGAGGGAAGATCAATCATGTTGGTGACATTGGGACCCAAACGAATGAGAGTCAAAAGATTCTGATCGATCCCAAGTTTACTTTCCACCAGCATCTTGAAGTTGGTGGGAGATCCCGTGGGATTCAAATCTTTTCCATCTTCACTGATATAGGATCGAATGGTATGATGACCATTCTTCCAGGTATAGGTATGGACGATCTTGTAGAGAAGATTCCCATCCCGAATATGCAGCTCTTTCCTTCCATTCTCTCCCGGGATGACGATTCCATCCTGGTTTCTGGCATCAATGGTACCAAAGTTGGCAAAGGGTTGAAGATGACCCAAGATCACCGTCTTACAGGAACCCATCTTGCCAATGATGACATTGATCACCTTGGTATTCTCGTAGAAGTCGAGATAGACATCTCGAACTCCGAGACCAGAATAGATATGAGAGAAATTGTGAAGGTGAAGATATAGGATCTTCATGTGTTTACAATGCCTCCATGCTCATTGACAAATCTCTCAACATCCACCATGGCAACGTTTCCGTAGATATACCGAACTCCTTCTCCAGGAAGAAATCCAGTATCCTCACAGAAATAAACATTGTCCAGAGTTGGATCGGCATTCAGAAGACCAACCTCGACAGAGATATACTTCGGAACAAACTCCTTCGGCCGAGAATAGTGACAGGGAGATCCCTGAATTGAGATGATGGTCCCATCAGCACAGATGGCCCAAGGTCTTACCGGATTGATCATATCGGCCATACGACATTCCGGATCATGTGCTTTCTGATTCCGCATCTTGGAATAACTCAGTTCCATCCACTCTGCTGCTGTCATAGACATACAAATCACATCCTTTCTGATAAGATGATATATGTTATTTACTGGCGTCTTTTTTCGACCATCTCTTTTTCGGCTCATCCGAATGTCAGAACCAATTTCCCTGGCTATCCATCATGATATCCTTTCCACAGATTTTGCATTTAGAATGAAAGCTGCATCCATCATGGGAAAAGGTTCCATCTGGAACATGCCACCCCATAAAATTGTGGTAGAATGGATTTCCCCACTTGAATTGGAATTTCAACCAGATAAATCCAAAGATGAAAGTCAGCAAATAGAGTCCACAGATGACGAGCAAAATCCCACAGATAATTTCTTTCGGTCCCATAAATCATCAACCTTTCTTTTTCATATACAAAGTCCATCCAAGCATGACAATTGCCAGAATTCCTAGACAAATCAAAATCTTGATGCAGACATCCAAAATGATCAAAGCCACAATCATGGCTTATTCTTCCTCTTCCTTCTTAAAGTCCGGATTGGCAGTGCGGAATTCATCTGGATCTCCAATCGACATGCTGAAAGTATCATCCGAAGATGCAATCAAAGGTTCATCGAGAGGATCTCCAACCACATGCTTGGGATCTGCATCGGTAATCACGATGGCATACCGGAGATTGAAGGCTTCACATCCTCTCTCAAAGAGCAACCAGCTCAGCTGAGAGGTAGAGCTTCTCATCACAGACTTGAAATTGAATCGGGCATTCTTATCCGGGAATTGATTCTGACACTGGTCAATGTCAATCCCCTTCTTCTGAATAGCCATCTTCAGAATCCGTTTGAGAAGTTTGTCATTCTCCTGGATCTCAGGAATGAATGCCTTGGTAGAGACAGCCTTCTGCTTGGCATAGATGCTCTCCTCATTCTTCTCGAGATCCTTGGCCATCAAAATGGGATTCAACTTTGCAATATGCTCCGAATCTGCCTTGAAGTATCTGCAGTGATCCTCATTGTTGGGATCGCATTCGACCAGATAGTAGGTCTGGGTCTTCTTGTCCCAGTAGATACCAGGCTCATTTGCCAACTCTCTCAACTGGGGACCCATATACCGATAGAAGAACCCATTGTAGAGATACGCAGTCTTGGTATCATACTCCCCAGAATCCGGATCGAGTACCTTGATTCTCATGCAACCCATAGAACCAAGAAGAGCCATGGGCTGCTCATTCTCGTCCAAATAGCCTTTGGACTTCTCTTCTTCCACCTTGGGAAGTTCGGTAAACGCAACGATTTTCATAGAACGTTACTCCTTTCTTTATTTGAGGGAAAACCCTCTGGAATTTTTATTGGCGATGACATTCCCATGAATGACATCGTCGATTTTGTTATTGGGATTGGTGGCACTAAAACCATTACTCTCAATGACATTCTTGTGCCTCTCTGCAAAGGCATAGGCATCCAGCAATTTGAATGTCTCCTCTGCATAGGAATAATGCTTGAGGACATAGACAAAACTACGAAACTCTGCATAGGTCATCGTAGTCTGGATGTCAATATCTCTCAGATGGATGAGGATTCCTTCATAGGTATTATCTCCTCTCCTACATAGAGTTGGTAGAATGGTAACTTCTTGGGTATTGGGATATCTCTTAGAATCTCGGAATGAGATCTTGAGAGAGTTATAGGCAGAATTGAAGGCCAATTTATTCTCCTCATCATAGATAAAGAGATCCTTCATATTCTCGTCTGTAAACCAATTCAATGCTGTCATACATGCCTTGGTCATCTCATAATACTCATTCTCCAGAAAGAAGGTCGTCTTAGTCGAGAAAGGCATCTCTCTTCTAGACTTGGGAGATATCACCAAATTCAAGAATACACTTGGAATATCCATTTCTGGTATACTATAGCTTCCATCCTTCTTGGCATAATAAGAAAACTTCGGAATTGACACTACTGATGTGAGCTTCAATTCCGAAGTTACGAATAGACATCTGGATAGTTTGTCAATCATGAGAGAATCTCCCTTATTCTTTCATCATATAATTGATGAAATTGAGTGCCTTGCCATTTCTTAAATAATCTATGACTCTTTTTCGAGATGAGACACAATAGTCAAATCCAAAGTCATAGAGCATGACAAAGAGGGCATAATGATTCGGATCGGTAGAAGGTCTCACACGACCAGCAGCCTGATTGGCCTGGATTCTACTGATCTGATCACAGGAGATGACACACTGGATATTCGGCACATCCAATCCGACACTGAATGTACCATAGGTGGCCACAATGATTCTCCCATGTTGTTTCGTATCCTCTTTGGCTTCCTCTTCCATATCTCCATAGTATTCCATAACAGGACCGAGAGAGTCTTCATACTTCTCTTTGACTCTGTGATATATCTGATGAAGACCATCCACAAAGGTAGTCAGAATCAGAATTCTGGCATCCTTCTGGAATTTTGTAGAGTCTCTCAACTTATCCAGAATCATTTCGATACTCTGATAGAAAATCTCCTGGGTATACTCATATCTCATATAGTCCAAGATAGAGAAGCCAATATCCTTCTCGGTAGACTTGATCGCTCTCAGAGAAGGATGGGAGTTATAGACGATGGACATACAGGTCACATACCGAACTCCCTTGTTGGAAGTAGGTAAGATCGGTACATTCTTGAAGATATTCCGATACTTGTATGCCTTGGTGTTGCTAGACTGATTATAGTCTGCCGTCAGATAGTAGGTATACTCCACACTGGTATAGGAATCAATGGCAACCATGGATCGGATACTGTGATGGGCTTCATCATAGATCTTGACGCCAATCCCAAGAGAAGCAAAGAGATCACTGATACAGGGATATCCATACTTCTTCGCATAGGATGTCAAAGACTCATGGGAGATGAGAAAGACATCATAGCTGTGATACTTGAAGGGATCTCTTCTCATTCTCTCTAACATTTCGGATCCCTTGACAGTCAGGATTCTCTCTTTGGGAAGATCGGTTCTCTCCTCAAAGACTTCATTCCACTGATTGATCAATCGATCCATATAGGTGATCATCACAGTCTTCTTCTGATGGAATTGCAGCATATAGATCATGGCCAAGGTTTTACCAAAGCCAGTCTGCATATTACAGAAGATCCTTCGATGACCATTTCGGATTGCCATCTGAGCTTCCTCAATGAATTGAACCTGCTGAGGTCGCAATTCATCAATATTGACCTGGAAGGGATAACATGCCTCTGCTACCGTAGGCGGTACCATAACCGGACGATACCCAGGAAAGTATTGCCCTACCAGAAATTCCATGGATAAATCGGAGGGACATACAAAGACATGCTCTTTGGTCAGATAGAATCCAGAATAGGGTACTGAGAATTTTGCATTCTTTCTCCGGATACTATACCTCTTCTCAAAATCCGGAGATAAATTGGATTTATAGGGACTAATCATCGTCCCGGTCGTCGTTCGATAGACATACTTCTCATGGGTGTCCATCCAACTTGCTTTCGGCATCTGATTTCATCCTCTCATAAGGAAACTTATACGAGAATGGGATAGAGATCACAATCAATGAGCTTCTCAGTAGGAACGCCCTCATTAATTCTCAGATAATCTAACTTACTCTCATTCTCAAAATGATTTTCTCGATCGGTACTGATCTTATCCAGAGTCAATATCACATCCGAAGTCAAGACTCCCAGATCTACCTCATGATAGCAGAATGCAATCGGAGTCTTGTAGGATCCTTCGAATTCATACATGTTATAGTTGCAGAGACGAATCCTTGGATCAAATCCTTTGGTAGGTTTCGGTAACCACCCGGATCGTACCTCCATATCATCTCCCATAGGGATTGTCAACCATCCCAAGAAGACCTTTACTCTGAGATCTCTTCCGACTCTCATATAGGGTCTCTGAAATAGATAATTCAAGAAATTCGGATTGTCTTCCTGCGTATTCAGTAGATGTAAGATTCCTTTTACGGTATCGGTATCATCATATCGAAAGAAGGACAATCCATTCTTCGGATAGATGGGAAGATTATTGATCTTTGTGACGGAACCATACAAAAGCCGCATCGATTCCTTAACAAAGGTCTTCTCTTCACTGCTGCGGAACCTCTTCAAACCAAACATAGAGATCTTTCCTTTCTTTTTTGACTTACTCCAAGAAAATGATATACTAAAAAAGTTTATTTTTCTAAACCGAATTTATTTTAAAGGTTAAAATCCCTATAGACGGATAAGAAGGTATATGAGTAATACAAATCTTACTCATATACCTTCTTCAAAGATTACTGAGGAGTCTCTGTTTCATTGGAATCTTCTTCCACCTGTTTTGAACTCTGTATCTCGACAATCTGCTTCACAGATTTATCCAGAGATGCAGCATGCTTTACCAAAGCCGCCATATTCTTATCATTGGAGATATGGAAATGCTTCAGGCGAATCAAGATCAACTCCAGCTGGACACTGATCTTGACAATGATGGCGATAAAGAAGATGATAATCAAGAGTTCGAAAGTAGGCATGTCTTGTGCACCACGCTTTCTGAATTTCAAAAGATTTATAGGTAGGTTTAGTTACCTCTCTGTGTCAACCAGAAGATGATCACTACCGCAATCAGAACCACAATCACAAAGCGTAGAAATCCTCGGAAGAACCGTATGAAGATAGCAAACGCTTCTAGGATGACAGCAGCTTTGAATATCATCGGAAAGACGAAGATGGCGACTGCCAATAGAAGAATGGAACCCAAAATGATCCATACTATGATCGATAATTTCTTCATAAAAGGACAATCAGCTCCTTTCTATACAGTGTCTTCTCTTTTTTCTTTATTTTTCTGTAAATATGTAAAAAGAAAGGCTATGAGGGCTTATATTAACGCCTCATAGCCTTTTTAGGTTTTCTTTAGATCATGACATCACTGCCATCATCATCCGGAATGATGGAGCTCACCTTGGATACAAAGAGAGGATCCAGATGAGAGGATGCCGTCTTCTCATAGAATTCCGGAGAGAGCAACTGCTTCTTCAAATATCCATAAGACAGAGAGATGACCGGAGAGGGATTCTTGAAGAGAGCATCATTCAATCTTAGAATGACGTAATCATTCAGATCCCCATTGGGTCCAAAGTCAGGGTCTTCATAGACATTGCTCTTCTTCCGGATGAGAGCACGTACCAACATCTCCATGTGGACGAAGTTGTAGTCAATGCCTGCTTCCAACTGCTGCTCTGCCATCATCTGCAAGACTTCATCAATGGTATTGCAACCCATACGGTCGTTGGTATTGAGAAGCTTGTTGATGTTCTTGATGGGACGAGTCAGCTCCTGAGATTTGACCTCAACATTGAAGAGAACCGAAGAGTCATCATCGAAATTCTCCAGAGAGATGGGTTTGGACCGATCCTTCTGCTTCAGAATCATAGAAGCCAACTGATCACTCAGATAGAGTTTGGCTCCACCTTCTTCCTTGATGGGATAGAGCACCCGACCAGAGAAGTCGATGATATTGAAAGAGTTGCAGTAATAATCAACCGTATCCTCAGTCTCTTCCTTGAGAATCTCCGGAATCTGGATAAAGAGCTCTTCATCCGACTCTGCATTCGACTTCATGGTGATGTCATTGGAATAGAGCTCAAACTGCTCATCAAATTCCGGAGACATGACAATGGGATCACTGTGGGTCATCTGCAGATGCTTGGAAGAAAGGACACGCTGACCCAGAGGTTCGGTCACCTTCATAGCAGCATAGGCACCAGCAGAATAGAGATCCTTATTCAACTCAAAGAGTCCACCATAGCAGTAGGCACAGATTCCATCCCGAGATGCACAAGTACAAGGAGAACGGAACTGAATATGATGACCAATCAGATCCTTGTCTCTCTTGTAATTGAGCATCTTCAGATCTCCATTCTCGTCATAGTAATACCGACGATCGAGCATCTTGAGGAATGTGTCATCCTTGATAAAGTAGGTAACCGGCTTGGAAGTATTGCACTTGAGATAGTCTCTTCTCAATTGCACAGCCGTCGCAGCAGTTGTTGCCTTCTTGGAGAATGCACCAGGCTCACCCATCTTGGTCTTGGACATAATCAGAGACTTACGTCCAGACATGGCATCCAGATAGTACGCAGAGGGACTGCTGATACCATCCACCAGGATATTCTTGTCGATCAGATGAGGAACGGTGGTGCCATTGATGTCCGACTTCAAGCCGATCATGGTGGCAATCTCTTTGAACTGACCTTTGCTCAGGTTGTTACCAGACTGGAAGAGAGGTTTCAGATCATTGTCTTCATCCTGGACGAAGAGATCAATCAACCGAGAGGTCCTCTTATCCAACTCTGCTTCAATCTCAATCGGCTGCAGATTGGGATCGAGTTTCTCATGCATGAGATGGTCAATCTCAGGATTTCTCTTGGCAGCCTGAATGATGGAATAGACAGAGACACCCAAACCAAAGATGGGAGAGAATGCCCGAGAGATAGCAGTCATATGATGAGTGATCTCATCAATGATGCGGCTCTGGGTATGGAAATCCACATCGGTGATATTGGGAAGGATCATATCATTGATATACCCAGTGATCTGATCCATCGAGGCATTCTTGAAATCAAAGATGAAAGTTTCATCCAGAATGTCATAGCAATCACATTCCATGAATGCATACCACAGAATAAGATTGCTCAAGAAATGCCGAATCTGTAAAGTATGCAGATTTTTTTTCTTATTCTTCTCCTCTCCATGATGGATATAGAAATGAATCGGCATGGTGCGGATCTCTTTATCTTCGAATCTGTATTTCAGAATATCCAAGAGATCCTGGTAGACTTCCTCAAAGGATCCTTTGTCTTTCAGGATATCATCGAGGAAGAAATAGACGTTGCTGTAGGTGGACATCAATTCCTCAAAGGATTTCTTCGGATGTCCATCGTATTCAATCGTAATACCTGCTCCCATCGTTCTTTACTCCTCTGCTTCCGTGTTGAGTTCTTCGGAAGGAATCTCCTCATCTTCCGAAGCTTCTTCTCCATGCACCTTCTTCTCAATCTCTTTGGAGACTTTCTTCATACGATTCTCCATCTCATTCTTCCAATCGGTGGAGGTATCCTCCTTTTCCACGATCTTGATCTCGGCATACTTCAATCCATCAAACTGGACCGAAGAGTCATACTCGTTGATGAATTTGAGATAGTCCTCCAGACTGTCAAAGGAGATCTCAACGGGGAATCCTTTGGCTTGACAGGTATCGCTGTTATAGTATTCAGCAATTTCCTGGTGAATGTGATATCCGGCATCACAAGGTTCCGGATTCGGATTGAAATAGAAGTTATCGAAGAGCTCCATGAAGGGAGTGAACGCACCACTCATACCCACATCGGAGTTGGAAGAGACATTCAGGTCAATCTTCCCAAGATAGGAGGGATGAATATTACGATATTTCTGGGAAATGATTTTAGAGCTTTGCTCACCTAGAGACGACTTATAGGTTTCACTATAAGACTGACTATATCTTACCCGAGATAAGGAGTTCTTTCTTATCCCGAATCTCTCCCGCTTCGATTCAATGGATTTACGATAGACTACTGTCATCTATCTACCAACTAAGAGAATTCTCTTAGCTCTACTCTACTCAGTTCTACCTCAGATATTCCTACCTAAGTTACCCTTTCGATAGTCGATGAACCTTATCCTACTCTCATAGGATCTTGGCTGCGTGATTGGCCCTACCCTCGACCTTGTTACTTTACCAACTGGAATAATGTCCTCTTTAGATCAAGTCCAGTTGCCATATAGACATCACTTCCTATACTTAGTAGCCGAGGTTTAGCAGGCTATCGTCCCCGCAATTCAAGAGAGTTTATACCGAACTCTTTCAGGTATCAAATTCGGTCCCTTAGCAGAGAAATAGAGATCTTGGAGCATAGTCATATCATTGACCAATTCGTCAGATTTCACAAGGTCTCCAATGTTTCTCATGCCATTGATGATGATGTCTGAACCAAAGTTGAAGAGCTCCAGGAGGGTATCCATGGTATTCAACTTAGACTTGGACTTCTTCTCGATGAGCTTATTGATATTCTCGTTGATCTTCTTTCCCAGAGAAGACATAACGATGTATTCATTCTTCCGGATTCTCTTATTGTCAAGATCCATATTATTCCGATTCTTGAGAGAATCAAAATCCAGGATCATCCATCTGAGAATCGAGTAGATATTTTTCTTATAGCAGTCAGGAAGACGGAGATTGACCTGTGTAATGGTATCCAGGAGTCTCTCGATCATATGCATGGTGGTCTTGCCCTTCTCTGCAAAGGTCTCGAGATTCTTAGAATGAGCAGATCCAATAGAACCTACTCGACAGGTCCAATACATGGTATTCTCTACCGTCTCCATGGTCATGGGAAAGTCTGCAGACATGCAGGCTGCGATCATAGCGGTGAAGTTCCCCACAAAGGGTACATTCTCCATGAGATACCGATCTACCTGGAGGATGATCTCATTCACTCCGAAATACCGATACCGCTCATGGTCATATTGATCGGTATGATCATCGAAGAAGAGTTTATCGAAGGGAAGAATCTTGATGACATCCTGGAGACCAAAGTAAGCAATGGTATTCTTCAATCCAATCTTCGCAGAGAAGATCATGACTGGATTGATGAATTTCACCTTCGCCGCTTTGGATTTGGATGCAAATCTCGTCTTCCGATTCAGTGCATAACTATAGGTAGAGAATTGCATGACCTCACCATTCATATCGATGAGAGGACGCTTCTTACTCTTATAGACGATGATCGGCATACGGGACTTCATTGTGATCTTGCCCTTCTGACTATAGGTAGAAGCATCCACCAACTGCCAGAGAGCTTTCCACTTTTTGTTATTGAGGGTATAGAATCCGTCATACTCAATCGGAATCAGAATCTTCTTGACGATGTTTCTCTCATTCTTATTCGTCTTGATGTTGACGTGGAATTGGATCTCACCCACACGATTGGTAGCCAGATATTTGAATTTGGGAATGTCATAATTCCCAGACTTTCTCTTGTAGTTGATATTGACAGAATGCTCATTCACATCCACTTTGTCAGGATCCACTACGATGTCATACCCGGTGATAGTGATGTTTTCAATGGCTTCAAATTCTTTCATCGCCATCACAACCAGATCGGGAATGGGGATGTCATTCTCCGATCTCAGAAAAGGAAGATTGAGCTCCTTTTCCATAGGATTGGGAAATTGATAGATATAATTTAGCATTTTCTGTGATCTCCTATGAGAATTTCAAGTAAAAGAAAAGGTGTCATTCCAGAGTTCTCCCTGTGATATAACACCTTTTCTTGCGGGCTTACTTGGAGAATACGACCTTGGTCACATCCAGCTTCTGAGGATCGGTCTTATTCGGTTTGGCCTCAAAGCTGCTGATCACCACCGGAGTGATGTTCATCGTCTTTTGGTATTTCCCCAGAGGAAGACGAACTTCATCTCCTTCCTGAATGATCTCAGACTTCCAGTCTTCTTCCGGAATCCTGGTGGTATAGATGACGACCTTCAGAATATGT
>NFYZ01009330.1_pt1 | contig 17941 bp, 10 predicted proteins | sample 1092561 | NCBI WGS metagenome assembly NFYZ01 (sample SAMN03609887, study PRJNA323583) | gut metagenome | isolation source: feces | host: Rattus norvegicus | place: Malaysia | collected 2013 | reverse complement strand
AATAAGTCTGACGCTTCTCTTAAGAATAAAGAAATATATTCTAATGTGCAATTCTATGAATTTACATCTGGAATTCCAATAGCGGCATATGATCTAATAAATCATGTAAATAATTATTTTTCCTGTTGTATTATTCAATACTATAAAACATTGAAACAATATTGTATTTCAATGCTGTATGCAGAGAATTTACCTTTGAATCCTAATAAAATAATCCTTATTGAAAGTTTTAATGCAGTAATCTACTATATTTAAACTTTAATACCTCCTAAACAATATATTACAGAATATTTAGGAGGAATATTATGGACAAATCTGATTTTTATAAAATTCTTTGTTCATCTACACCTGAAGAGATTAATCACTTTATATCTGCTAAAGGTAAGATTAAAAATGTAAATGCTATTACATTTTTAGATGATCAAACTTTACAAGATATACATTCTAATACGGATTCGAATCAGTCTAATTAATCTATTGGCTCTTTATATTTGCAGGAATGGTGGAATGGCAGACACGCTAGATTTAGGCTCTAGTTCGTAATGAGTGAGGGTTCAAGTCCCTTTTCCTGCACCATGTAGAATTATCTCCCCTAATTCTACTCATAAGGGCTATTAGCTTAGTTGGTCAGAGCTTCTGGCTCATAACCGGATGGTCGTAGGTTCGAGTCCTACATGGCCCACCATTAGAGATTAAGATATCATACACGCTAACGCTATTTTAATCTCTTTTCTTTCTTGTGTATAGAGGGTGGAAGAAACACAAGATAGAGATTCAAGTTCATTTCTTTCTTTCTTCTTGAATCTCGAAGCGAGGTTCGATTCATTAGTTCCGCAACCTAATGATGGTGCAGTACGATTCTGCAGGGAATAAATAGTTCTGGTGCACTTCCTTTCAATTTATTCCTAACGCTTAGATCCATTTAATCTAGCCTGCGTGCCTATTTGATCGGTTACGTAAGATTCCTGACGGGAACTATGTTTAATTTGAAATACAATAGCCGCGTATAAAAATTGTATTTATTATTTCTTTCTTTCTGATCAATAGAATTAAATTATAAATGCAATGGAGGATTGGATGGCCCAAATAATGACTACTGGGAGAATGTAGTAAGTCTCGAAAGTATCTACCGAGACGGGAGAATATAATGTGGCTCATAGAACCATTCCTTTCATAGGCTGGTCATTACTGCTACATTATGATATGGATATAGATACTCTTGTAAGTTCTAAGGAGGCTAAGTTATACTGCTACTGTTGATCGCAGAGAGTATAGCTTTACTATGCTGGCCACAGATGTAAAGAATTTACTGGATCTAATGTAAATCATCTAGCATTAGATTAAGAAAATGATTAGCTATTTATATTGTGCGATATAGATATTTAATCAAGATGAGCTGTGGGTATGAGATTAAGCAGTTGACCCTCTATACTACCATCTAAAGCATCCTTTTGGTAGTGAAGTTAGATGCCTTTTTCTGGTATTGGTTTTCGTAGGATAAAAGACTGTGCTCGGGCAGAACGAGCGGAATAACCTATACCCTCCTAACTAAGATTGTGGCGGACATTTATCAAGTTCGAGTCTTGAATCTTGGACAATAAGAATGATTCTATTTGAGAAAAAGAAAGAGAGATGACCAATCATGACAAGTGCATATGATATCATTAAAGATGTCAAAAGTAATGTCACCCAATGCTCTTCATCTAAAAAGGATGAGATTACTGTTATGCAGGCTATGATGAATGACACAAACTTTTCAGTTGATGTCTATTCTAAGGGTGGCAAGGTTGATGAATATTATCCTTCTCGTGAGTTGAGAAAGGTAGTAACTAACGTAGTAGCTTCTACTACTCATATTCCTGTTAAAGAAGCTACTGAACTTGTTAATGCTTATGAATTCACTAGAGTAGATGCGGCTGCTATGGTGAATATGTCTAAGGAATTTGTTAATACTTATCTTCAGACTGGTAGAAAACTTCCTCTTGGAGGCCGTAAGAATTCTGATATTGAACTCATGTGGAAGAACATTGAAGATCGTACTACAGAAATTCCTATTAAATCTGAAACTGGTGAACGTCTGAATACGTTCATTCCCGCTCATGGTGGCATTAAGGCTATCAATCCTTGCCCTGAGTGGTTGAAATAAATTTTAAGATTCTGGGGAAGGCCATTTTAGGTCTTCCCCGCTTCTTTTGTATAAACTCAACTTTAGTATAATACTTTTATATGTAAGGAGGTAATCAAGATGGCTAAGTCTAAAAACAAAGACAACAATAAAACTGGTCCTATTGCATATGCCAAAAATGTAGTAAAGTCTGCTAAGTATATTGCTGTTGAGACTGCCAAGGGTGTTAATCCTACACTTACTAGCTATATTGCTGATAATGCTTCCGCTGCAAAAGATATGTACAATGCAGCGAAGGATTATAAAGGAACTATTCGTAAGAAACTAGAAGACTCTATCGGATCTAAAAATACTGATCAACTTGGGCAAATTAAGAAAGATATTTTTAGTGATCTGAAATCTGGTAAATTCTACAATCCTGAACGTGAAGCAGAGTCCATGAACAAACTAGCAGAATCTTGGGGAATGACTTCCTTTGATTTCGATATGGATGATGATTTCGATCTAGATTCTGATAATAATGACAATACTGATAGCTCTACTACATCTTCTAAATCTAATGATATAGATGTAGTTACTGGAGCTATTCATGGTCTTGGAAATCAGATTTCTTATCACCAGCTTATTACTGGTGAAGGAATTGCTGGTAAGATCGGTGGAGCTAATATCAAGAATACTAGAGCAATGATGGCAAATAATAATAGACTTGCTGGAATGTTGAATAACTCTATGTCTGTTATTAATACTTCTATTCTTGATCTTCATAAGGATCTAGTAGAGCCTCTCAATGGACACATTCAGAATTCTACTAGTTTTTATCAGACAGCTACATCTGAGCTAGCTAAGCAAACTAGTTATCTGGAGACTATCACTAAACTGCTAACAGACAGATTCGCTCCTGTTGCTACTAGTAAAGGTAGTGGAATTAAAGAGACTACTTGGGAAGCAGTTATGGGTGGCGACTTGCCGAATCTAGGTAACTGGATTAAGCATGCCAAGAATAAAGCAATGGAAGATTCTGGAATGGACTCACTTGCTGCTATTATGAATCCTGAGATGCTAGAAACTTTACTAGGTGCTGGCATGCATTCTCCTATTGCATTGGCAATTACTATGGCTCTTACATCTAAGCTTCAAAGTGGTCCTACCGGTAAAGCCCTAGATAGAACTGTCAATATTTTTAGAGATGGTATGATGAAAGTCGCTGGACAGATTCATAAAGCATCTAAAAATGATGGTATTCTAGGTACTATTGCTAGTTTCTTTGATATTACCCCTCATTTTAATCCTAAGATGAATTTCGGTAATTATAATAAAGGACGAGTAGATTGGACTGGTAAAGACTCTAAAGCACTGAGAGATGTTATTCCTACTTATCTGGCAAATATTGAAGCTTTGTTATCTGGTAGAGAAGCTAAAGTATTTAACTATGAAACTGGTAGATTTACATCTGCAAGTAAGGGCTTTAATGAATTTAAAAAATCTAGACAGGCTAATATCGGTAATGCTTCTAAGGGCATGAAAGAAGAACTTCTTCAAGACTTTATTGATGAAGATAAAGAGAAGTATAAGAATGATGAAAATCATATTGCTTATACTAGAGAATCTAGAGCTGTTAGAAGTCTATCTGATGATTATGATAAGATGATGTCTCTTATTACTCTAAATCATATTGATCCTTCTAAATTTGATTCTGCTCAGAGTATGCTTACTCTTCTTCGTCAAAGAGGATGGATTAATGATGATCCTACTAAGGGATTCATTTCCAATAAAAATGCTCGTGCTATTGCTAGACTTATTTTCAAGAAAAAGTCTGGTATTGGTAAAATGAATAATGCTATCTATTCTGGACAGATTGCAAATGCTAGATTTGTTGATACTATTAATGAAACCAATCCGATGTTTGCTGCAGTAGCAAATGGATCTGGTATGACTAATACTCATAAACTAAAAAGCAATCTAAATAAGAATAGTGCAGATGCTGTTACTATGGCACTTGATGATCATGGTAATAATATTTTCTTCTATCTGCAAGACTATTATAAGCAAATTAGAGTTATGGTAGACTCCATGTCTGCATCTAATTTTAATTTGTCTACTATTAAGAATGAAATTATTAGTAGATTTAATGGAGGATTTGGTAATACAAAAAACTCCACTGGAACTTCTGGTAATAGTCGTCAGTCTAAGAAGAGAAAAGCATCTTCTAGAGCAAGTAGAGCAGCCGCTGCAGATGCTGGAGCTGGTGGTTCAGACTCTAGATTCAGATCTCTATATAATTTCAATTACGACGTTCCTAATAATATAGCTCCTGAGATTATTACTCCTGAAATGGCCGAAGCTTCTGCTGGAGCTTCGGAGAGAGAAGCTGCAATTGAAGATCCTGAAGGAAGAATGGTATACAATTCCTCTACTAAGAAATATGAAGCTCCTAAGGCTTCTTCTAGAGGATCTTTCCTAAAGTTTAAGGAAAATGCTAAAGATCATAGTATTCTATCTATTATCATTGATAAATTCAATGATTTTATGGATAATACTCTCTTTGGTAATGCTCCTGCTGCATTTAAGCAGAAGATTGATGAAGAAGGCGGTCTATTTGGATATCTGCAATCTTTGCCCAATAAGATTGCTACTGGTCTGCAGGATCTTCCTGAAAAAATTGCAAATAAAACTAGTGAATTATGGAAGAAGTTCCAGGAATCTGATTTTGGCAAGAAATTCATGGAATCTTCTAAGAATATTATTTCTAGTTTCTTTAAAGATACCGAACAATATGCTGAAAGAAAAGCTCAGGGTACTCTAAAGTATTTATTTAAGAATACTAGATTTGATCTCGATAAGAAAGAAAAAGAAGACGAAGAGACAATTAATGGACCTATTGCTCTATTGCCTCAACATGCTGAATCTTTGATTCCTGAAGATGCTAATCCTGAAGGATCTTATAAGGGTGGATTAGTTAATAAATCTGGAATGGTTTCTGTTTCTAAAGGTGAATTGATTGTTCCTGCAAAATATAATCCTCTTTATAATGGCGGATTGTCTGATAAGCAGAGAGAGCAGATTGAGCATAGAAACTATAGAAACTGGAAAAAGGCTGGTGGCAAGGGTAAGTTCTTTGGATTCTTTGCTGAAGGCGGCACTGTTGGAGAAGAGGATAATTCTCCGAATCTAACTGATGAGCAGGCTAATATTATTCTTGATGGATTTAAGAATAATAAATCTACTGTAGATATTGCTAATGAAGCTGGAATTGATGAAAAAGTTATTCAAGACATGAGAGTTGAGTATGAGAAAGATAAACTCAATGCAAGTCTTGAATCTATGAAAAAGAGTTTCAAGAAATTTGCTAAAGTAGCATCTAAAGTTGGCAATGCTGTTAAGAATCAAGCAAAGAAAACTTCTGTATATCAAACCATTGAGCATGGTTTCAAATATGGATATGAGAGAATAAAGCAAAATGCAGAATACATTTTTGGTGATTTTGATCTATACAAAAATATCAAGAAAACTGGAAATGAAGTTGTAAAAGCTGCTAAAGCTGATCTTCCTAAGGTTGCTGCTGGTGGTGCACTTGGTGCACTTGCAGGTGCTGCTCTAACTGGATCTGGATTGGGTCTAGTTGGTGGTATGGCTATCGGTGCTGGCAGTATTATTCTTAAGAATTCCGATACTCTATCTGAAGCACTGTTTGGCAAATTTGATGAAAATGATGAGATAGTTAAAAGAGGAATTTTACCTCCTAAACTTTCTAAATTCATTACTCAAAAATTGCCTGATGCTGCTAAAGCTGGTGCTATTGGTGCAACGCTTGGTACCTTTGGATTAGCTCCTGGAGGTATCATGGGAGGCTTTGTACTTGGAGCTGGACTTGATCTAGTTTCTAATACAAATGCTTTCCAAAACATTATGTTTGGACCTATAGGTGCAGATGGAGAAAGACATGGTGGTATTGCTGGATCTATCAAGAATAGAGTTGTTGATCCTCTTATTGCATTTACTGAAAATGGAATGGAGAGAATCAAGAATTTCTTTACTACTAATTTTGTAGATCCTGTAAAGAGATTTGTTAATCCTCTAATAGACTATGTCAAGGGTAAAGCTAAGAGTATTGTAACAGACTTTATTGATAGTGCTAAAGATATTGTCAAGCGTACTATCGGTGAAAAGTTTGATATTCTATTTGGGCCTCTTGTAAATCTTGCTAAAGGATTAGGTAAGAAAGCCTTTGGATTTGCAAAGGGTGTAGTCACTGCTCCTTTTAAAGCTCTTGGTGGCATGGGAGATGCTCTGCAAAGACATAATATCAATGCAGGCTATACTAGACTATCTGCTGAAGAACGTCAAGATTGGCGTGAAAACCATAATAAGAAAAGATTCTTTGGTCTTGGTCCTAAGAAAATTAAAGAGTCGGCTCTTGATAAATGGGAACTCAGTCTTGATGAGAATAAGAGAAAAGAACTTGTTGAGAAAGCAAGTAATTATCTCAATTCTCCTACTGAGCTTAAAAATAAGAAACATACTGCTCGTCAGAATTTGAGAGATACCATTACAGCTTCTATGCCTAATGCTGGTCTTGGTACAGATCATGAGTTAGGTAAAAAACTCAATAAACTAATGAATAGTAAAGACGTTGTTGAAAACAACGACTATTCTAAGGTAAGAGAATTTGTCAATGGATTGGACATTGGCGATACTGAAAAATCTAAACTTCAGTATATGATTGATACTCATATTACTAAAGTGAAAGATTACGATCAACAGATTTCCGATTTCGATGCAAATAAAGATAAATTCTTTAGAGAGCAAGGTCTTGATATTGGTAACATGTCCAAGAAGGAACTCAGAAGAATGAGAAGCCAGCTTGGAATTGATGTCAAGAATGCAGATGATAAGGAACGTCAAAAAGCTATTGCTGATTTGAAAGCTGCTAAAGAAAAAGATACTGCTAAGAATCAAGCAGAAGCATCTAATCCTCTAGATGCAGTACGTAATGATATTATTGGAAATATTAGTGATCGTGTTGCTGTTATTGCTAATTTCTTTGAAAAGTTTGCATCTAAAATTAATCCAGAGGAGAATTTTGAGACTCCTCTAATGACTAATGAAGAGGCTAAAGCTGAAGAAGCTAAGTCTAGTAGTAAAGTAGCTGGTCCTAGTCGTTTTGATTTTGATAAAGATGATAAGAAGAAACCTGAAATTACTATTAATGCAGATGCTATTGATAGAGTAGTAAATCTTGCTACAAGAGGAGTATCTGTAGCAATAATTGCTAAGAGACTTAGTATTCCTGCAGATAAAGTAAAAGAGATTATTGCTAATAACAGAGCTGCTATCCTTGCTGCTAAAGCTACTGGACAATTAGATGGAGTTGGAAAGTCCAGCAATCCTGCAAAAGATGGTGGTAGTCTTATTGGGAATGATTCTCAAGATAATGATGAACAAGGAATTATTACCAAGATAGATGCAGATGGCAATCCTATGCAATATATGCGTAATGCCAAGGGAGAGCTTATTCTTAATACTGCCGATGCTGCTACCAAAACTGCATCTGAAGAAAAGAAAAAGTCTAATGAACTAAGAGATAGATTCTATGGAATGTGGGTCAATGGAGGAATCCTTGGAAAACTCAAAGATCTACTATCTCCTAAGCAGGAAAAAGAAAAGAAGAAAACTCTACTGGATACTATTAAGGAGAAACTTGCAGATGCTGCAGGCGCAGTTGGTGGAGCAGTTTCGAATTTCTTAGGATCTAGTATTGGAACTTCTCTTACATCTTTCCTTGGATCTCTAGGTAAAGATATTATCACTAATCTTCCTTCTATTCTAGGAACTGCTGCTACGATAGCCGGTGCTGTTTACCTTGGTAAGAATGCTGCTGGTACAAATAACGATTCTGGAATGCGTAAGGGAATGGATCCTGAAGAGCGTAAGAAGGAAGTAGAAAATTCCAGTCTCTTTAATAAATTCACTCTTGGTGTAGATTCTATAGAAACTAAAATTGCTGGTAAAAAGATGACCACATATGATCAAGATGATCATGTTAGTGAATTCTTCACTTCTAAGTGGAAAAAGAGAATTGGAAAGAATGTTCTCATGAGCTTTAATCCTGAGACAGCTGCATCTGCTACTGCTGCTTCTAAGCTTATTAGTAAGATTCCTATTGTAGGAAAGACTTTTGGTAAGCCTCTAGAAGCTGGTGCTAATGCTGCATCTATTGTTGGTAAAGCAGGAAAAGCTCTAACTGGTAATTTCTCTATCATTGATCCTGATAAGGCATCTACTGCTGATAAGGGTCTAGAATTAGTTTCTAAGATTTCTAGTAAGGTTTTTGGTTCTGTTAAACAGATTCTAAAACTCATATCCAAGAAGCTTGGAAATTCTGGAGAATGGGTAGATTCTGCTGCTGAGAGTATTTCTACTGCTTTGGGCAAAGCTGGATCTAAAGTATCTGGAGCACTATCCAAGCTTACTGGTGTTATTTATATTGCACAAATTGCACTTGCTGTTGAAGATGGTTTTGAAGATGCAAGAGCTATGAGTATCTTGGGTATCATTGAAAAGCCTTCTCTTGGTGAAAAATGTCTAGCTGCTGCATGCAATGGTATTAACTATGCTATTCCTGGTATTGGTGGTATTATTGGTACTTCCACTATCTTCAATATCGTATTTAATGTTCTTTCTAAGTTTATTAAATTTGGTACTCTTACTACTAAGAGAGCTGAAGCTCAAGAGACTGTTAAGCAATATAATGAGGAAACTGGTCATACTTACAATGTAGAAGAGTATATCTACAATGTATTGAATATGAGCACTACTCAAGATAAGGTTAAGTCTTGGGCGAAGAATACTGTAAGTTCTGTTAAGAACACTATTACAGATATTAAAGAAGGTAAACTTACTGTTGGACAAGCAGTAGTAAAGGTAGGTAAAGGTATTGTAAATACTGGAAAATCTGCTGGACATTGGATTGCCGGTATTGGCAAATCTGCGGTTAATGCTCTTGATAGCACTAAGATTGGATACAAAGTAGTTTCTGGAGTTAAGACAGTTGCTAAGGCTGCTGGAGAGAAAATCTCTAGTGGTGCTGATGTAATTAAGGATGCGGTATCTGCATTTAATAAAATGCAAGATAAGCTGAAGGCTACATTTAAGAGCAAGGATACTACATTTGCTGATATGGTAAATACACATGTCGATATCGATGAAGATAATCCTCTTGCTGGATTTACCAAGGGTGTAGGTGAAGTATCTAAGGTCGTTATGATTCCTAGCCTCTACGTTGGAGCTATTGGAAGAAAACTATATAATGACGTTTTGAAACCTACTGGACAATCTCTACTACAGGCCAGTACTGATACTCTTGAAACTTTGAAGTCTGATGGACAACTTGCGCTGCAAGGAGATCTGATTGGACTCTGGAAGAATTCTGCTACAGAAAGCCAAGACAATGATATGTGGTTCATTCCTGGAATGGCCAATATCGGAGCTAAGGTTGCACTTACTGGGCCTACTATGATATTCGGAGCTGCTAAGCAAGCTTGGGGAGTCATTAAGGGTATTGGTAATGGAATCAAAGCTGCTGCCGATACTCTAGGTTCTAGCTATGATGCAGCTAAAGATTATTGTTCTAATGGTGATCTAGGAGGCCTGTGGACTAAGACTGATTCTGATAAGGATGTAGAAGGTCAAACTGGTCTAGGATCCATGCTATCTGCAACTTCTGATTCTATCATGAAGGTTGCACTGACTATACCTACTGGTCTAAACTGGGTTGGTAAGAAACTCAGTGGATTATTTAGCAACATTGCAGCTGCAATGCCTGATGTAGGTGCAATGGTTGATGATCTTTGGTCCTTCACAGACTCTGATAAGAGCATGGATGATTTCTCCAAAACTGTTGATTCTTATAAGTCTAAAGACTCTGGTGTGTTTAGTATTATTGGCAATGGTGTAACTTCTATTGTTGGTGGTATTATGCATCTAGCAGTTGGTTTCCTGAAGCCTTTCATCTCCATTGGAACTAAACTATCTAATGCTGTTAAATCTGTTGGAGATTGGGCAAATAAGGGACTAACTACATTTAAGAATTGGCTAAATGGAGACGATGATGATTCTAAGGAAGCATCTGGATCTGGCTCTGGAATTCACACTGAGCAAAAGGGTAACTATACTAAGTTTGGCAATAGTACAATTGATGCAGATGGATGCGGTCCTGCTGTAGCTTCTACTGTTCTTAAAGCTTGGGGCAAGAAGTCCAATATTTACAGTGCTGCAAAGTATGCTGAAAAGATGGGCTATGTAGCTGGAAGCTCTAAGGTAGTAGATAGAGGTACTAAGGCATCTTACTTTGGAGATATCTTCAGTAAGAATGGAATTAGTACTAGATACACAGATAATCAATCTGATATTAATTCCGCTATTGCATCTGGTAATCCTACTGTTTTGCTTGGTGAAGATTCTCAGAATACTTCCAAGTCTAATAGTCCGTTTGGACCTAATCCTCATTATGTTGTAGCACGTGGTGAAGATAATAAGGGAAATGTTATTGTTGATGATCCTGAGCTGAAGGGAACTGCACTTTATAAGAAGAGCATTCTTAAGAATGTTAAACTTGGTGCTGTTACCGGTGGCGCATCTGGAGCAACTGATATTATTAATACTGGATTAAATGCTGGATTTAATGCTATGGCTAATACTTCTAGTGGACCGATGTCTAGTATTATTAAGACAATCTTTGGTGGATTCAATTCCTCTTCTGCTGATACTTCTAGTGATTCTTATTCTTATGGAGACAGTAGTACCGGATATGTCTATTCTGGAGATTCTCCATTCCCCATTGTTACATCTAAACCTAGTGCTGGTGATCCTTATATTTCTTATTACAACAACTCCAATCGTGGTGGACAAAGTACTTGTATCAATGGATCTCCTACAGACCCTGTATGCAATGTATTGTCTAACTGTGTTGGCTGGGTTTCTGGCCGTTTCAATCATATATATAGCGTACTATCTGGTGATAAAACCATGAAGTACAAGGCATATCACTGCAATGCTGGCGATATGTACGAAAAGGCTGCTTCCTTCGGTCTTAAGACCGGTTCTACTCCTCAAGCTGGTGCTATCATGGTTTGGGGTAAACAAGGTGGAGCTGGTCACGTAGCTATTGTAGAAAAGGTTATATCTAGTGATGAAGTCATGACCTCTGAATCTGGATATAATTCTTATGCATTTAAAAACAAGACTCGTAAGAAGGGTAATGGAAATTGGGGGTCTAATTCTCCTTATTACTTTAAGGGATTTGTTTATAATCCTGCTGTTCAAGATTATTATGCTACTCATTCTACTTCTGGTTCTACTAGTAAGAATGCTAAAACTATCTGGCAGAGACTTAAGACTAAGGGAATGTCTGAAAATGGTATTGCTGGTCTTATGGGATGCTGGAAGAATGAATCGAATTTTAATCCCATTAATTTGGAGAATAAATTTGAGAAGAAGTATGGTAATGATCAACAGTACACTCAGTACGTTGATACAAATAATAAATGGCCTGATTCTCCTAATGATCACGTCGGATATGGTTTGGCTCAATGGACTGGTGCAAATGGAAATGCTACCTCTGGTAACCGTAAGCATAATCTACTTGCTTATGCTAAGAGTAAAGGAACATCTGTTGGTGATCTGAATACTCAGGTTGATTTTGCTTATGATGAGGTCAAGAACAATTATCCTAAGGCCTATAGTGCATTGATGAGTGCTTCTAATCCTTCAGATGGCGCTGCAGCAGCTCTTGGACTTTATGAAATGCCTGGTTGGGGCGTTGATAGAGCTAAGAGAGATACTAAGTATTATCCGAAACGTAATCAAGCTGCAAATGAGCTTTACAACTCTCTACATGGAACTGCTGTTCTTACCGGTACGATTGGTGGTTCTGGTAGTGCACTTGATACATTGGATAAAGAGGCTCAAGCAATTGAAGCTTCTAGAAGAAACTCTGTATCTAAAAAGCCTATTCCTGTTTCTTATGACTTTACTAAGTCTAAGAATACAGCAAAGAAATTTTCTATTAAGAAGAAAGCAATTTCTAGAGGTTCTGCATCTGATATACCTGAGAATCAAGACATCAATACTTCCTCTATGAGTAATGATGAACTTATGCAGGCTATTATACAGTATCTACAGCAAATTGCTAATAATACTTCCAATAATAATACTCTACCTGCAATTCAAAGTATCTTGAGTGGAATTATCTCGAATATGGGTAGCCTTGCTCAACTAGCAACTTCTGCTGCTTCTAGTGGTGGAAATCTATCTGATAAAGCCACTCAAATGAAAGATAATATCGAACAAGAACTGAATGCAATGAGATCTAAAATGGAAGCATTAGCATCTACTCCGTAAATATTTAAAGGGAGTTGGGTGTGATAGCCCAACTCCCTATTAATATTTTATCTGAAAGGAGAATAATATTATGGCAGTCGTAAGCACAGTCGGTGGAAAAATAGAAGTACCTGAATTTACAAAAGAAGAGGAAGCTGGAATGTCTGCTAATGAAAAAGCAGAAACTGAAAAGTTTCTTGGAGACATTCAGAAAACTACTCAACAACCTAATTTCCATGCTATGTCTACTAATATTGCTGGTATATTTGGAATACCTTACCAGTTTTCTGATTATGTAGATCCTTGTATTAAACTAAATGGAAGAAATACTCATATTGGACGTAAATTCAATGAAAAAATATTTTCTATTATGCCTATTCTATTCTTGACTCCTGGTGAACCTAAATTTATGGCTGATTATGGAAATAAAAAATATAAAGCCGTAAAACAACAGACAGCTGCTAGACTTGCTGGCATGCTAGATGATCCTGGTGATGATGAGTCTAATGAATATGATGAAGGAAGATATTATTCTTTTGAATCCAATTTTCAAGAATATAAAAAGTATGCTAATGTTTCTCTAAGAGCATTAGCTCTATATATGGGAATTGATAAAGTTAGGATACCTGTTCCTGGAGGAAATAAAACTGTTACATTAGGAAAGCTTAATATAGAAGATTTTCTTAATAGTAGCTTTGCAAAACTATTTGGATCTCAAGTAACAGTTCCTTTTTTCCTTGATGCAGAGACTGCTATAAGTGAATCCTTCTCTAATGGAACTACTGAATCTGCACTTTCTCAAACTGTAAATCAATTTTCTCAGAATGCTAGAGAAATTCAATTTATTATGGGATCTAAAGACTTTGGTGGATTAATGGAAAATGTTAAAGATGCTGTTACAGATGTTTCTCAAGCAGTTACTGGAGCAATGTCTGGCATTAGTGATGCTCTTATGGGAAAGAATATGGTCAGTAGAGTTGCTGGAGAATTGACCACTATTGTTACTGGTGGTAAGATCGTTTTCCCTGAGATCTGGTCAGATTCTGATTATGATAGATCTTATGATATTAATATTAAACTTAGATCTCCTGACCCTGACCCTGTAAGTATATTTCTTAATGTTTATATGCCTATAGTTCTTTTGATTTCTATGACAGCTCCTAGGCAGATTGGAAATAGCTCTAATTCTTATGAAGCACCTTTCATTGTAAGAGCTACTTATAAATCTATCTTTAGTTGTGATATGGGAATTATTACTAGCCTATCTATTAACAAAGGTGGATCTGGTAACTGGAACTCTATGGGTATGCCTACATCTGCAGATGTAACTATTAGCCTAAAAGATCTTTATGGATCTATGCAAATTTCTAAGAGAATGGGTCTATTGACAAATACTGCTCAGATGGATTATCTTGCTACAATGGCTGGTGTAGATCTTAATGAATTTGAGCCTACACGCCAGATTAGACTTGCATCCCAAATCATTGGTAATACCTTTAATGATTGGGGTGATTATGCATGGGGTGGTATTAAAGCAACAGCAAACAAAGCTGGTGGTAAAATATTCTCTAGATTTGCAGATACAAGATATTTGACATAAATAATTTCCAGAAGGTATTAAATACCTTCTGGATTTTTAATTTAATATTGGAAATAAATGGATATTATAAAAATGAATATAAAGGAGGATATTCAAATAAATATAAATAATTCGTTTTAGATCAATTATATAATAAAGGAGTTGTATATGGATTATAATAGACCTGGCAAACATAATCTCGAAGATTTATATTATTCACTTGATGTTTATTGCTCTGATAATTTTTATCTATTTGATAATGTACCAAGTGTAATAAGAGTATATGGAATGGAGGGATTTGTAGATCCGCATATTCATATTTGCACAGATGGTCATCCAGATATATGTGTTAAACTTTATGCAAATGAATATTTTGGAAGGCCAACTACGATTTTAAATGCAAATCAATGTAGCATCTTAAATGAGTTTATTAATAGCCATTGGGATGAATTAATAGATGCATGGGATTCTAGCGATGGCAATATTGTATATTCTAGATGGGAAAGTGTGAATACCTGTCCAAATTATCTATATATAGAATTAGATAAAAAGTTTAGCATTTCCATTTCTGATACAATTGATTTACCATTTGGAATTGGACATTTTAGTATTATTAATTCTAACCTTGATGGAATCTGTGCATCTATCGATGTTTCTGGATATAATACAATTTATATTGGTTTGATAACTAGAATTGCTATTATCAAGGATAATAAAATTGATAAATCATTTAGAAGTGAGATTTATGATGCAATTAATAATAAAATTAGATGGAGGGCTCCAATGAGTAATCCATATCTATATTTGTATCAATATCTTATAATGCATTCAATGCATATTGGCATGAATGTAGGAAATGATTATCGAAAGTATTATTACGATAATAAAAAGATTAAAATTATATATTAAGGAGATTTATCATGGCTATATTTACTGAAGATTATTGCAATGAGTATCTAAATAATAAACCTATTGTAATTGGTACGATTAGAATTCCGATTGAAGAAGCTATTACTGAAGATAAAATAAACAATCCTAAGAAATTCTCTTCGTTGGAATCTTTACCTGGATATGATGATCTAGTGATTAAGGTTTGGCCAAATGATGATGGAAATATTCCTCATTTCCATGTGGAAAGATCTAATAAGTCTCATGATTGCGCAATAATGATCATGGATAATCAATACTTTTCTCATGGAATTCATGATGCTGAACTTTTAGGAAAAGGTCCCAAAATTTTAAATAAATGGCTGATGCAAGTTAGGAATGGAAAGACTCCATGGAATGTAATTAAAGAGGTATGGCAAAAGTCTAATGCAAGAAATGGTAAAGTTCCTGATGATTGGCCTCAGCCTGATTATTCTTATATTAAGCCTTATAAGGGCTAAATAATGTACAGGAGGAGTAGGATAATAGTATCCTACTCCTTTTTATTTTTTTTATTTTTAAATTAGCTATAACGGTACAATAAAGAATTTCTGAAAGGAGGTGTGCTTCTTTTGAGTAAATCTAGAAAAGAAAAATCAGAAGAATATAATCAGAAATATGGATTTATCCCAAGAGATAATGAAGAACGATTAGCTTGGCTAATTGACCAATTCAAATTATCTCCAGCAAGAATGAATGATATTATTGAGAAGAAAAGAAATATGGAAACTTTTCTTCAATATTATGAATATAAACTCATTCTATATGAAGATCCAGAAGGTGCTAAGAGACCTAGATTTAGATTAGTAAATAGAAAGAATTATATGAACGTAGCAATTCAAGCAAAAGATTTCGTTCATGTATATTCTCCTAATGCTGCAGATGATCATAGATTTATGCATAGATTAGTGGATCAAGAGTTAATTCAGTTAAATGGGCTCATTTCTACACCTATGCAAGTATCAATAAACACATTTTCGCGTACACCGTCTTATTTCAATCAAGCAGATACTATACTTGCCGAAATTGGTCTTCATAGACCAATGCAGAAGCCAGATGTAGACAATATTGAGAAAAAATATTATGATGCATTCAATTATAATATTTGGCTAGATGATAGCCTTATTATAGATGCAGATATACATAAATATTATTCAGTATTGCCAAGACTTGAAATATATATTCGATATTTAAATTATATTACCAATGCCTATCAATATAATCAGATAATCAATAGAAAAGATTATAAACCTGAATTTGGTATAAGCTACCTAGATAGCATGGGTAATCCAGTATAGGAGTGAATTATAATGGCTATTCCTTTTAGTAAAAGTGCTCTCAGAAATGAAAAAGATAAAATGGCTAAAGAACTGTATGAACAGAAGAAAGCAGCTATAAACAATAATACTCATACTTATGATGAGGATACATCTTCTCTAAGTGGAACAGCAACTGGATTTAGAAAGAATCCAGTAGATGAAGATAAATCTACTGATCTATCTAAGAATATTCAGTGTGCTAAAGCCGACAAAGGTAAGTTGCCCATTTCTTTGGTTCCGATGTTTATTATCAAGTGTATTGCAGCTATTCGTAAGTATGGTGAAGAAAAATACCATGCTCCTAATAACTGGGTTCTAGTAGATAAACAAAGATATGTAGATGCAATGTGGAGGCATCTAATTGCATATCAAGAGGGAGAAATATATGATAAAGAATCTGGTCTTCCCCATCTCTGGCATGCTGCCTGTAATATGGCATTTATCCTTGAAATGGAATCTCCTGATTGGGATGTCCGTAAACAACAGCTAATTGCATCTGATCCTAAGCTGCAGGAACAGCTGAAGAAATATATGGAGGATAATAAGTAAATGAACGCAACTTATACTGATGAGATTACTAGTATGATTAGTAATCTTCGAAATAGTATTTATAACTCCGATGCTTTTATTCAGAATACTATTAATAAGCTAAATGCCTCTGGATATAATCCTGTATTTAGTTATGATCCTGCTGGTGGTATTAATATCCTAATTACTATTGATGGCTTTAATATTAATTCTATTAATGAGTATATCATTGAAATTAAATCTGCTATCTATTCTGCTATTCGAACTGTTAATCCTGATATGACTATTACTAATGATATTCTTAGCATTCTATTCAATATAATCTATGCAGGAAATAATACATTAATGGTGAAGCTATGAAACTTATTGCATCTAAAGGTTCTAAAACTAAAGCATTCCATTATTCATATTGCAAATGTGCTAAGAATATTAAGAGTAGTAATATCATAGAATTTAATAGTATAGATGAAGCAGAAGAACAAGGATATTATCAATGCCCTATATGCTCTAGAATTATTGTAAAATATAATGAAGATAGAGTAAATATAGATAATTATCTATGCTCTCATTATCTGAAGATGTATATTGAAGGCGGATCAATGTACATTGATAATGTATTTTCTTCTTGGAAAATATGTGCAAGACCTAAAGCAATGGATCTTATGCTATATCATGCAAATACTGAAAATTATGGTGAGCTACCAATTAAGAATGGTCATCTAATTCATCATTATCATATTCAGAAATATCGTGGTAAATCTGATATTCTGAGTATGCTAAAGTATATTGTAGCTCATGATAAGTATAAGGTGAAAGTTCTAAATGATTTTAGAAGACTTCCTTGCCATACTCATAGACAGAGACTTATCCATGATGCAGAGATGAGAAAGTCTCGTAAACTTCAAGAAGTATACAAGAGAAACTTTATTCTTAAAGTAAAACTAGAATCCGATGAATAAAAATAGGAGTAGATCATTATGATCTACTCCTTTTATTTTTATTTCAAATAGATATTATAAAATTGATAGGAATGAAATCTCTTATCAGAAATATTAAAAAGAAAGAAGAGAATTATTATGGGTGAAA
>NFYZ01014049.1_pt1 | contig 18044 bp, 43 predicted proteins | sample 1092561 | NCBI WGS metagenome assembly NFYZ01 (sample SAMN03609887, study PRJNA323583) | gut metagenome | isolation source: feces | host: Rattus norvegicus | place: Malaysia | collected 2013 | reverse complement strand
CCCCCCTTCACGTGAGAATTTTAGAGAAATATCTTTTGCCAACTACCACTCCGCTTTTCTATCTCTTTTAAAAACCTAGAATATTTTACTAGGGGTATCATCCCCTAGGCATACATCCCTAACTCATCTATCCCTTTCAGTAATATCTCAACTATATAATCTTTAGCTTCTTCTATATCGTCTGTCGCTATTTCTTCTTCCCCAATCAACTTATCTCCTAGCATATACTTATAAATAAACTTTGCATCTATCCCTATAAGTTCAGCTCCATCATACAGTTTCTCTGTATACACAACAACATCTATAATCTTAAGATTCTCGTATAATCCTTCGGCACTTAACCCCATCTCTACTCACCTTATACCTTCTCTAATGCGAATACTTTATCTAGATTAATCATAACTCTAGGCATTTCCTTCTTCTTTCCTATCAATAGAATCCCCTTGCTAATATTCATTTCCTCTCCAGGATAGAGTTCAAAATTAGCTGTGCTATTATCTCCATCCCTTATTATCCTATATTTCATTTCTACCACCTCTCTGGTATATCAATCTTAGGTTTCTTTCCTTCAAATCTATCATGAACTTCGTTGTGACAATTATGGCATAAGCTCAATAAATTCTTATCCGTCAGCCCTAACTCTGGATAATCTTTTAATTCTTTTATATGATGCACTGTATCAGCAGGACTGAACTTCCCTTTCTCCTTACACCTTTGACACTCGTTATTGTCCCTGTCTAATATCCCTAGTCTTTTCTTTCGCCATACATAGCTCATATAGAATGTTTGAGTGTCTCCATTCCTTATCTTTTCTATATGATCTTTCCTCATATTATTATTCCTTGTATATCAACATTCTCATAGCATCTTTTGCTATCTCTGCCATTTCCTTTATTGCTGTATTACTTATCTCATCTACGCTCATGCCCAGTGTACTTGTCCCTATCGCATATAATTCTCCATAGTCCAACACTTCTGATTTATTGTTTATCCTGTCTAGTTGTTCTTCTATTTCATCTAGTTTCCCTTTTAACTCTGTTGTATTGGCGTTGATGTGAATTGTAAGAGTTGCCTTATCTTTTCCATTTCCATAATCCATTCCGCACATATATCTCCCGCCTTCATCTTTCTTTCTAGAAAGATTTTTATCTATCTTTAGGTGGCTTTTTTCATACTCCACTAATTTCTCAATCTCATTAAACAATGATTCGTGTTTGTCTTTATTGGAATATTTCCATTTTATATCTGATACCATTCTACTAATTGCATAATCCAAGTCTTTATAAGTTTCACATTCTTGTTTTAATTCCTTGACGATTTCCTCTGCTGCTCCACTTATATGTTCGTGACATTTATCCAGTATGTTTTCTATCTTTTTATTCATTTCCTTTCCCCTCTCTAATAATTAAATAATTCACCAAAAATAAAAACGTGCATTCCTACACGTTTAGTTAACTTCTCCCACCGACGGGATAAAAGTTATTCTTCATATTCAATCTTTTCTTTATCCTCATCTTTATAATGATTAACTTTAACTATATCTCCAACTTCTACATTATTGTATAATTCCTCATTATCTACCTGTATAGTCATATCTTTATACTCTAATCTTACGAGATGCTTTTCAGGATATCGTCTAGTCCTAGGTACCATCATAGTAGTCTTGCCATTGAAAATAGGTGTTATTCTAATTCTTGTATAGCTTCCTTCGTATACTTTATCTATTATAACTGCATCTACTTTACCGACTAACTCGCACTTACTACAACTAGTTAAGATTAATAATGTTATTATCGCTATAGATATCAACTTTAGTTTTTCCATTCCTGTTCACCCCTTTATGCTATTTGTTTTAGATATCTTTGATTTAATATTTCTTTTATCTCATGATAACCCATACCTAAATTTATAAGTCCTGTTATAGTATTTTCTAACACTTGTATTTCTTTTAATTCATCAACATTAAAATGTTCTCTTAGATTATCTTTCTTAGTTAATCCTTTTTCCGCTCTTAATTCTGATACTGTTTTATTGAATAGTATTTTATATATTAATTTAGTATAGTTAGGGTACATAAAATGTTTATTAGGGCTTTCTGGTAGTTTTTCTTTTATAGTATCTGTCAACATATTTCTCACCATCTTTCCCGCTTCTCTTTGAATAAGATATTTTTCATCTTTTATAATTCTCTTTTTAATAAACGCATCCGCTAAAACGTCTTTAGCTTCTAATTGATACTTAATTAATCTTTCTACTGTTGCAGGGTTTTGTTGTTGCATTGTAGGTGTAATAGAAATCTTTGCTAACCATAAAGGGACGAAATCTTTTTCAATACACAATGCATGTCTAACCTGCCCCCCAAATTTGAGGGGTAGCTTTTTAGCCCCTCTATGTAACACTAAATCCTTTTGTATTTTTTCTACTTCATTATCTTTTTGTTTTTCTGTAAGTCCAATGTCATAACAAGCTTTAGACACTCCCATATATATTTTCCCTTCTGGGGTTTTGATTCCTAATATTTCCCCATCATAAAAATTAACTTCTTTTACTACTAAGCTATTCATTAATTCCTTCCCCCTTGTTTTTTAAGAAGGAGCAGGAGCATACCCTGCAAGGAGTCCCTTCTAATTTTTGTATTAAAAAAAGACCTTTATGGTCTTTATATGTCTTTCTATTCCTTCTCGCTATTTTCTACTCTTATTACCTTCTAGTTATATGACCTTACTAATGCTAACCCCATCCCCTTTGTTTGACTCTTCTCCCTTCTCTTCTATAGCTATCCGCCCTCATTAAGCTTTCTATGCTATCACCTAATCTTATTTTCCGCTTAGGCTTGTCTATTTCGCTTTTGCATAGCTTTTTTAGCTTATAGTATGTATCTATATCTTTATGTTTTATTATCTCTCCTATAGTCATTTAATCACCTTCTTTGTTTTTCTTTTCATATTCCTTCTTTGCCCTATATGTCATTCTTCTTATTGCTCTTCCTCTTTGCTTTCTATATTCACATTTCTTTAAATCTTCTTTGCAACTTAGACAACATTCTTGACATTCTATATCTTCGTATTCGATCACTTGTCTCATATAATCACCTTTTCTCTTCTATAAAATCATATTTCAATGCTTTTCTTTGCTTGCAATAAGGGCATATATTCCCATCTACATTTCCGCCCATTTGTCTAATCTTATATATTAAATGTTCCCATTGAGGTTTTTCTATTTCTCTTTTACAATTGATACAATAAGCTTTCATATCTACACCTACTCATTTATGATAATATTTCTTTAAATAATGATCTGTTTTTATGTAATAAAATAGGACCTACCTAAGTAAGTCCTAAGTCGCCCGAGTCCTCCCGAGCCCCATTGAAGAGGATTGTATTCCTTGCCCCACATTACGAGACATATTACATTTTTACCTAATACCATTATACCATGTTTTCTTTGCTTTAATTGCCCGATTTCTGCCCGATTTCTGCCCACTTTATGCTCATTTCTTCTCCTAGCTCTTCTATGAGTTCTGTTCTTCTCCTTTGAATAGTTGTTCTACTCATATTTATCATATCACCTATTAATTTATCACTCATTTTCTCTGAATATCTTAATTCAAGTATTTGTTTCTCTTCTTCTGTCAGATCTTCTAGCAATATCTCTATATCTTCTATTGATCTTTCTAGCCCTCTGATTTTTTCTTTATTCTCTCTTTTTTCTCTGATGTTATATGCTATATCTTTTAGCATTCTATCTACTGCATTTTCTAACTCTTTTTCTATGCTAGATGCTACGCTATTGCTTTGCACAGCATCTTTGGAGTAATCTATAGCTTGTATAGTTGCATCTAATTCTATATTGCATTCCTTGATATCCTTTCTTAGTCTGTCTATTCTATTTTGTATTCTTACCTCTTTGCTTTTCAGTCTTGCTATTCTATCTTTTTTTCTGTAATAACTATATAACATCCCTTCTACTCTACTATAATTGTTTTTCATGTTATTCCCCCTTATCTAGTGAATTGAACCATCTGTCTGATTACATCACTATTGTACTCTTGAGATTCTAAATATGTTGTAGCAACTATTTCGTCATGCTCTTTTAGTAAATATGTTGCAAATATTTGCATATCATTTTCTTTACATATTTCTATTATCTGACCCATTAATGGATATATTTTTTCATCATAAACTTTTTCTTTATCGTACATATTTACACCCCTTTGTTTTTCCACATTTCAAGTAGTTCTTTTCTCTCTGTATTTGTCATAGTCTCTATCCCTAATTCTTTAGCTTGATATACTATTTCCTCTAATAACAAGCTCATTTCTTTAGTGTTATATACGCTTGATCCGTAATAATTGATAGTATTTGTATAACCTTCTAGCTTGCTATCTCTCATTACTTCTGATTGCCAGCCCAATCCTTTACTTTCCCAATTCTTTATCCACCTTTCCACCGCATCATCTCGAATTGGTACTATTTCAAATTGTCCTACTTCCCTTATTGCTTTTTTATATACAAATTCTTTAGTATTCCCTATTTTTTCAGCTATTTTTTGTGATAATATCCAGCAATAAGCATTTGCATCTAAACTTCTTTTTTGTCTGTATTGTTTTATATCTACTGTCAATAGTTTACCCTTTTCAGTCACTTCTTTTAGTTTAGCTATTCTCTGTACTGTTTCTAAGCTTTTATCCATAGACAACACTATTTCCATTTTGTTCAGTTCTTCAGGATATTGTATTCTTATAGATTTAGCCTTCATTTAATCACCTGTTTCCTCTAGTTCAAGAATTTCTATAAATTGCCTATATTCTTCTTCTGTTAATTTTCCTCTAAACATTTTCTTCTCTATATTAATTCCTAAACTGGTATATTTTTTATACTCCACTAATGCTTTTGCAATCTCGCCATCTCTAGTCAATCAGATCACCTTCCTATAAATAAAATTTCCCACCTAGCCAATATTGTAGTTCTTCCCCTTTTAATCCTAATTCTTCATATTTCCTTTGTAAGTCTTGCTTTAATTTTGTATCTAATACCTTACCATCTTTCCCATGTATTCCTTTGTTTCCGTAGTGGCAGCCCCAGCATAAAGCTATAAGGCTATGCACTGTTTCACATTGTTTTCTTTTGCCTTTTCCGTGGATTATATGATGATGTTGTACCATATGGGGGCTATAGCATAGTTCACATAGCCCCTGACTTCTTTCTGCTACTATCTCATGTCTTTGTTTACTTGTTAATCCGTCTATTGTCATCACCTCTGCTTGTCCTAGTCCTCATATAGTTCATCCGCTAATGTTTCAGCTTCCTCTTGTATTATTTCTGCAAAACATCTAACTTTTCCCAATCTATATCTTCTTCATTACCTTTCATAATCAACTCATCTATTGTTAGTATCTTTGTTTTTATATCCTCCACGCAACCTGTTATCAAAAATAAATCCATATTCATTCCCCTTTCTCTTCATTCTCTTTTTCTGAAACATTATTTAAGCACTCTTCTTCATCTTCCTGTTCTTTCATTGCTTCGTTTAAATAAATATCGTAATCATCTGGTTTTATCATATTAATATCCCTCTCTTTGCCTTCTATAGTTCTCTTCATGCTTTTTCATGTATGCCTGTTCTACTTCTTCACCTGTAAAGCCTAATGTTTTTCCTATATTGTAAATCAACATTCCTAGATGTTCATAAACATGTCTTACAAAAAGTGAACTACTATCTACTTCTGTTAATCTGCTAGCTTTTTCGTATGTTTTTATAAATAGTTCAATTAACGTATATCCTTTTAATACTAGCGGCTTATCGGCTTTGAGTATCATTTGATTTCCTATAGATAAATAAAAGTGCCATACATCTGCTAATTCATCTAATATTCTTTCTTTACTTTCAGAACCTTTGGTACTCCAATGCTTAAAGCAACGTGTTGCATTTGCCAACTCTCCTACTTCGACTAGTAGTGCTAGTATAGTCTGATCTAGTAGTAAGCTCTTGTCTATTTCCTTACCCGTTCTCTTTTTCTCGTTTTCTAATATATGATTGTCTAACTCTGCTTGTAATTTATATAATTTTTCTAAGTTCATTTCATTACCCCCAATAGTTCAGGATTTTCGCATATATTCCCTAATATTTCCCTATCGTAATCTAGCCATCTGTAGCCCACTCTGTTTCCGTCATGCACTATGAAACTTCCATTTTCAAATGCGACTACACCTACAAATTCTATTCCTGTAAGTCCATCTTCTATTTTGACTATGTCTCTTTCGTATATTTCTTTACCATTTTTATCTTTTAAACCTGTATATTGTCCTACTGTTTTAGAATCCACCGGGTGACAAATAATTAAATTTGATTCTGGGTATTCTCTTTCGTACTTAACGCCACTTATTCTGTTATTTATGAAGGCTTGAATTACTTTACCATAAGCATCAGTTTTAACTATTAAATTTCCATAGACCCAATCTCCAGTCACTAAACTTTTTCCTCTAAATTTAAAACCTCTCACTTTTCTCCATCTCCTTTAACGTATTTAATACCTTTCTTATAGTCTTATCTCCAACTCCTTTGGTATTGTTGAGTACCTGTATTAACTTTATTTTAAAATCTGCTTTATCTCCTGCATCTGCTCCGTCTCTAAATCCTTGCTCATATCCTATTCTCTTTCCGCTCTCTTCTATAAATTTGAAGAAGTTCTCCATTTCTTGCCTGTCCATCTTTTTAACTTTTTTGTATAGGTTTCTGTTAAATGTTAGCTTTTTCATATCTCCACCCTTTCAATAGCCTTGCATTAGGCACATTCCACAAGAGCATCCAAGGCAATCCTTGCTCTCTCCCTCTAAACCCATTTTCTCGCACTCTTCCATGTCTTTTTTCATTGCTTCTGATATTTTTATTACTTTAAAACCTTCTGCATTTAAAAATCTTACTGCTTTTTTGATTTCAGTTTCTTTACTCATGCTACTTTCCCCCTCACTCCACATTCAGTGCACAATCTTATCCGTTTACCTCTATATCTAGCCTTTACTAGCTTAGTTCCGCACTCTCTGCAATAGTTATGCCTTATCTTAGCTATAAGTTTCTGCTGCTCTTTTGTTATTCTAAATATACAATATAAGCTCTTTATTTCGTTGCAATCTTCTTTGCAATTCAATCTATAGCATTTCAATCTCTACACCTCCGTTATCTCTACCTCCACTCTAGGGTTGTCCTTGTCCACTTTAAATTTGTGACTTATATCTCCTATCTGTTTCCACCCATCATTTTCAATTATTCCTGCCACCACTAGCCCATCTAAGATAAATTTAGTTCCAGCCATGATATTGTCTTTATCCTTCCGTTTATTCTTACATATCCACGTTATTTCAAGATTTATTTTTTCTAGTTTCTTTTTTATCTTAGACTTTGCTATCCAAGCCACTTTATTAGTGTTTGCCTGTTTTATTTCATTGTAGGGCTGCCACTTTCCTCTGCCCCTTTTAGATTCCTCTATGATTGTGTTTAAGTCAGGCAATTCTCCGGGTATAATTATTTTCATGCAATCCTCCTATATTGTCATTTGTCCTAATGTAAGAGATAGTTGTATGTTGCTTAATATTTTTTCTTTAGATAATTTATAAAAGTTTCTATCTACTTCAAAGCCATATGCATGTCTATTTGTTTCTGCTGCCGCTTTTAAAGTTGTCCCACTTCCTGCCACAGGGTCTATTACTACGTCCCCTTCATCTGTAAATATTTCTATCAGTCTTTTCAGTAGCGGTATTGGTTTTTGTGTAGGGTGCACCTTAGGAGTTTGGTTATCTCTAGTCCACTCCATCCAATTAAATATCATTCTGCCATTATTGTTGAATTTAGGTAACTTATTTCTATACAGGACCACTGCGTGTTCTGTACCGTCTATTATCAAGGTTTCGTTTTCGATTTCGTTGCGTTGTAGTACTACTGCGTGTTCTGTTGCTCCTACTATCCTCATATTCGCTTTTAAAACTTGCGAACTATAGTTTTTTATAAAGAATAGAGGATATGAATTTTTAAAGCCATATCTTTTGCCATAATCAATTACCATTTGCATTTGCTCAAAGGCACAAAACACAACCATTGCAGGTGCTTTCCCTCTTTCCTTAGGTTCTTTTATTAATAATTTGTTGCAAAAGTGCATATATTCCGCTATGTTAAAGTTATTATCTGTATTAAAAAATTGTTTACCTGCTTTTTCTGATTCACCTTTTTTATTATCTCCGTCAACATACCACTCTGTACTAGAAGCATAGGCATTTTTACCTAAATTGTAGGGTATGTCTGCAATAACTAGTTGAGCCTTTGGAATGTTATATCTTTTATAGTTTTGGAAATTATCGTGATATAGTTCTACTTTTACATTCTTCATGCAATCAATTCCTTTCCTTCAAAACATAATTTACATTCGGTTAGTTCTGTATCTCTCCATTCTTCTTTCATTTTGTTTCTCCACTCGTATTTCCAACTCTTTTTCCCTGAAGGATATTCTCTAATAATTTTTCTTCCGCATCTCGTGGTATATCTATCTCTTAATAGATGTTTTTTTCTATATTTAGTTGTTATTTTTGATATATGCCCATATTTCGTACCGTAGTAAATTGCTTCCTTCACGCAATCAACTCCTTTTTCGCTAATTTGTAATAATAATTCAATCTTTCTTCTAGTACTGCTATTTCTTTTATAACTATTTCCGCAAGATCGTCATCTATAATATTGTTAAAGTGATTTTTCTTTGTGTTTAACTCCATTTGAGTTGTTTTAATTAGTGTTTGTATGTCCATAGTTTCCTCCTTAATCTTCGATATACCATTTGCCGTTTAAGATAATGTCTGATAACCCCTTTGTTGAAAACTCACCACTTAACTTATACATAATAATCGGCATCATGTGATATTTTTCACTTAACTCTTTCACATACTCGCTTTTTATTAATTCATGCCTTACCATAATCCTTTTACTGCTTTCTATTGCTTCCATAAAACTTACTGGTTCTTTGATTTCTTTGATTTCTCCCCACTCTCTACTTATATGGTGACTTCGTATCGAGTTCCCGGTTTCCACATTCACTATTCTTATAGTTGGTTCTCCGTATTCGTCAATTATCATATACGCTTTTTGTTCTGCAAATATACCGACTGCTCTACTAGCAAATTCCTTCTCTGGATTTTCAGTTAATTCTTTTATCATTTCCCACGTTTTCATTTAATTACCTCCTAAAACATCTTTTATCTTCGTATCTATTCCTTTTATCAGCTCTAACAACTCATTCATTGTTTTTACATCACTATTTTTTATTTGTCGCTCTTTATATCCCTTTAAAGCCCCTTCGATTGTTCCGTAATACCCTAGCACCCTTTCGTACTCTTTCTTTACTCCTTCGTTGTCTACACGTTCACTCTTAGCTATTAATGTGTAGCAAAGGCTATCACTTTTTATATAGTGTTTATTATCTAGTTTTAATTCCATTTCTGATGTTCTCCTTTCCTTTTTCTATGCATTCTCTAATTGTTAAATCAGGATAATCAAAGTATATTTTTACTATTTCATCTAACAACTTCTCAAACATTTTGCACCTCGAATATATTTAATTGATTATTTTTTAATGTTGTAATTACTTTGTTTCTATATTTTTTACAGGTCGTTACCCCCCCCCATATCACTTTCTTTGCAAGCTTTACACCTACATGTATCCCTATCTGTCCCAAAGTTATTTTCGCATTCAGTACATAAACAGTATTTGCATTGTTGCATCTATATCACTTCCTTTATCCTTGCTTGTCCTGTCATAAAGTCTACTTTTAAAAAGCTTTCTTTTCTTCCCCCTGCATCTTTAATCAAGATATAGTTCTCGTATTCTCCTAGTAGTTCCCCTTTAAATCGTATCTTCTGTCTACTCTGATCTGATTTTTTGCTTATAACTTCATATAATTTACCTTTTTCATACTGTCTTTTTTCTATATCTTTTTTGTCTATAGATCCCTCGGGTGATTGCATGTAGTCAGGAAATTGCAACTTTGTATTTTCTCTTTCTAATTGCTCTTTTTGGAGCCTTGATTCTTTTCTTCTGTCATGGATATCTACTAAAATATTTACTAAGTTTCTATTCAGTTCTGTCTGCTTAGCTATTTCTGCATAAGACAACTTATTTCTATTTTTGAGAATATACTCTATATCTCCCTCTACTACTATTCTGTTTTCTCTTAGTAGAGCTAGTTTCTTTAATTCTTTTTGTCTGTCCCTTACATACGTGTATTTGACTTTTAGGTATGAAGCTATATCTGTTAAATTTGCATCAGGAAACGTATCTATAATAAACTGTTTTTCTTTTCCTAACTTTGCAGGAGTTATTCCCATTTCTTTGAGATTGTCTAATCTCCTATTGATACTAACAGGTCGCCTTTGTAGTAATCTCCCTTTTTCCTCTACAGTTATTAAATTATCTAAAACTATTTCATCTTCTTTATACGTGTATGCACCAGTTTTATTTTTCACTTTCTCACCTCAACCTATAATTTAATGTTTTTCCCTCTGATAATTCTTTTGATGTAAGTCCTATCTCAACAAGATAGTCCTTTGACATTTCAATTATTCTGCTCCCTGTAGCTTGGTCGAATGCTATCAGTTCATCAATTCCAAATTCACTGCTGCAAATAATCGGCTTTTTATTAAGGTATCTATGATTGATTATCTCGAACATAATATTTATGTCAGTATCATTGACCTTACCTTTGAACAAATCGTCTATTAGGAGTACACTAGCATTTTTATATTTGTTTATTTCTCTTTGATAATACTCTTCGTCTATCATGTTTTGCTTTAATCTAGTTATTACATCTCTATAAGGCATGTACAAAACTCCGACATTGTGTTTTTTCATTATGTTGTTAGCTAACGCTATGCTCAAATGAGTCTTGCCCGCTCCCACTCCTGTTTTAATCCCATTTATATTTTTACTAAGAAACGTAATACTGTTCTTTCTAGCATTTCTTATCTCATTAAAATTTTGATAGTACAGAATAGCCGCTTCTTTGGCTTTTATTACTGTTTCATGTATCCCTTTAGTATCAAACTCTCTAAATCCTATTTTTAGGAAATCTTTGCTTATTCCACTTGATAGTAACATCCGTTTATATTGTTTGACCTCTCTACACTTACAAGGTCTAGCTGTATTGGTCTTTGTGTCATAGATCCATTCTTCATCTTTGCAGATTTCACATTCAAAAGACGTCTGATTCGTCGATTTCTCCTGTTCCCTTGAATCCGATATGGGATAAATCAACCCCTGTTCTTTCAGCTTTTTGTACTTCTCTATTACCGTTTCCTTTATATTTTCCACCGCTCCCACCTCCGTACACTTCTTCATCTTTTGTATTCCTCATGATCCCGTAGCAGTAATTTTCTTTTTTATCGTGATATTTAGGATTGTTTATATATACATTTAAGGAGTAAATAACTTTGTCCACTTTAAACTCTTCCCATTTCTTATAAATTTTCACAATTACACTATCTGCTATCTTTCCGTTTTTTCTAGTCCACCTTAGAATGTCAAAATATTCATCTATAACTTTTAGTTGTTCTTCTGAATACCTCTCACGCAAATTGGAAATTTGTAGAGATATGTTATTATTATCTTTATTATCTTTATTATCTTTATTCTTATTGTTCTCGTTCTGTTCTTGTTCTGTTCTCACGCTGTTCTTTCTCCGTTCTTGGTTATCAGACTTAGTACCCTGTAACCACTGATATTTACTATAGTTAACGATTGTAAAGAGTGTTCCTAGTTTTGTCTCCTTTTTTTCTAGCCTTCCGTCATTAACTAATTTATCTGTAACTTTTTTTATATGTGAAATTGAGTAATATTTAACTGCATTATTTTCCATATACATTAGATCTTCTCTTAAATTTCTGTATGATCTTAAATACTGTCCTCTCTTTACTAAAATGTTTCCATATTGCACACCTTCTTCACTCCATACTGCGTTCCCTAAAATATAAAGGAATATCCTAAACTCTGCTAAGTTGTTCCATATAGGATTCTTAAATATCTTTCTGTCAACCTGAAACACTCCTGACAACTTTAATCACCTTCTTTACTGATTAGGGGTATAAAACTCCCTCTAATCCATTTAACATATTGATTATTGTGCTTGCTTCTTTTTTGGTTAGTTCCTTGCTATTGTCCTTGCCATATGCATTCTTGATATAGCTTGAAATAGAATCATTCCCGTAGTTCTTCTCTTTTACTAACTTATACATGAGATTTAATTGACTTTGCGTTGCTAGACTCGATTGCTTATCTTTAGATTGCTGATTGGTCTTAGGCTTGTCCTGCTGCCCTTTATCATGCGTATTAGTATAGTCGCTATCCTTTGTATCATCTATCGCAAATAAACCGTTTAAAGCATATTTACGTGCGTATGATGATGTGCTACCTGTTAGTTGAGATAGGTCCATGCCCTTTTTAGTAGCATCTTCCCTTGCATATGCAGAGGTTTCTACTTTTTCTCCTTTTTCTACATCTATTATTGTTGCTGTAGCTTTTACATAATATCTGTCGCCTATCATCTCTATTTCATCTGATATTGTTACTGTTGCCTTGTGTTTTTCTAGTAAAGGTTTTAACCCTTCTAGTATGTCCTCACAACTTCTGTAACTATAACTTCCGAATGTATTATACTGACCTTTAGGAGCTTTCAATTCTGTTTGTATCTTCATTAATTTTTCAAAGATATTAGCCATTTATATCACCCTCTACCCTTACAAATTCAATTCGTCCTATCGGCACTATAGGAGATATGTCATCTTCTTGAACATTCAATCCAATCTTAGGTTTAAACTTCAAAAATTCTAGTATCTTCATTAAGTCACATTCATCTAATATCAAAACTTTATTTTCTGTATCAAGCTTCATCTATTCCACCGCCTATCTAATTCTTAATGATTCCGACTGTCTTATTTCTGCACCTTCAATTGCTTGTCCCTCTTTTAATGCTGCGAGCAAATCCTTTTTAACTACTGTTGTAGTAGTAACTGTTTTCTTAAATTGTTTAGGTATTAGATCTTCGTTTAGTATATTTACAGATTGAGGATTCTTTTGAATTGATACTGTAAATAAAGGCGTTTTAACTTTTTTGATGTCCATAAATTTAAGTTGATTTTCTAGATAATTCTTGATGCCATCTCTTTTGTTCTCCAAAGCCTTCCTTTTCCTCTCTAGACGCTTTTCTTCTTCCTTTAAGGTATTTATATTACCTTCTATACTTTTAATCAATTTAACCGTATTCTCTGCCTTCTGCTCTATATTATCTTTTATCTGTCCTAGTGCTTTTTCTAATTCTTCATTTGATACATCTTCATCTATTAAATTTGATATATTTTGATACATTTCTGTTAGTTCGTATAGTTTAAACATCTAATCTTCCTCCTTTAGTTTTGCAACTACATCATCAATGATCCTGCTTGCATAATATTCAAAGTTATAAGAGTTCTCATACATATACTTAACATCAAATTCCGTTATGATATTTTCAAACTTATTTATAACTTGCTGTACTTCATCTTTAGTCATTTCTTTAGCAATACCAACTGCATCATCTAACCTCATGTTGCTATTAGCAATTATTTCTAATGCTGCATATAATATTTTTTGATTTAAGTTCATTTAATCTTCCTCCTTGTAATTCTCAATTCCTATAGCTTTTTTGATGCTTTGTTTCATATATTTATCTAAAGTGTTATAGTCTAATTCCTTAACCCTATCTCCTCTTAGTTCAGCTTTTTCGTACGTTTGCTTAGTTATCTCTTTAGTATCAAAGTAACCGTCATAACTGCTTGCATATGCCTTCTCTACTAGATAGTAAACTTTACCTTTATACTCGACTTTGTAATAGTCTTTTCTGACTAATCTTAATTTGCTTCTTTCCAATCTGTCTATCATCATTGTTTTTATTCTCCTAACGTGATATAATCACAATATTAATAATTTTGTTGTTGACCTTTTCTAGTTGTCGCTAGAGAGGTCTATTTTTTCAAGTAATTCTATTGCTACGCCATATCTGCTGATCTTCTCATTGATGTATTTTTCTAGTTCTTTCTTAATTCGCTTATATGCAACTTTATTGCTTGAATTAGTTGTATATAATGTTCCTGATATATAATCAGCATAGTCACACCAACCCCACTTACTTGTGTCAATAATACCTATTTGATTAAATAATGTGTCTGTATCTCCCCTGTAATCTTTCTTTGTCTTTATAGATGTAAAGTAGCAATTATCTATACATACTCTTTCTTTATTTACGCCTATGATGTTATGTTCTAGTTTCGTCTGTTCTACTCTGTTTTCTTTAAAATCTAGTTTAATTTCATAAACATACACTTTATCTCCTACGTTTAAATCCATTTTGTTCCTCCTTATCATTGCTATTATCTAGTCATATCTTGAATATTGATAATTTGAGTTCTAGAGTTCAATATCTTAAAGTCATCTGATCCTTCTAGACGAGCTTTTACCATGTTTTCTAGTACGTCTGAATCGGGAATATCATCTTGAAAATAATCTGCTTTTATACTTAAAGTTATAAGACCCTCGACCCTATACTGTCTTAATTCGCCACTCAATTACTCCGCCTCCTTGTCCAACTTTTCCACCTGATACGTTGCTATAGCTGCAAATATTATTACTAGCCATAGCCACCATGTTTTTAGCAGTGAATACATAAAGTATTTAAAGTTAACCATTCTTTTCGACCCTCTCCTTTCGTATCAGATCTATTGCCGCATCTACTAGGATTTCAATCACTTTTTTGATACTTTCTTCACTAGGGCGGTATATTTGTTCTCCCATATCTGCACCTCCTAGATTGCATTTTCTCGTTATCAATTAAATTGATAGCAAACTCTGTCCGTTTCTTACACTGCCTAAGCCACTTTATATTTAATTGCCATTTCTTTAATTATTGCTACATAACCCTCGATTAACTTTTTATCATCTGCTATTATGTCTAGATAATTAAGCTTGTCCCTCTTAGACTTAGAGACTCCTTCATCTGCCATTCTCCTGCGTTTATTTGTTAATCTAATTCCCAGTGCTACTCCCATTCTTTCGTTTAGTAGCTTATAACTTTCTTCTCTTACATCTTTTATGTGTTCAAATCCGCCTAGGTTTAAAGCTATTTTATTGATTAATATGCCAGTATCTCTTCTCCATGAAGTAGTGTCTAGTTGTATTACATTCCTCATATCTTGTATTTCTTGTTTATTTTCTACAATTGCTGTTTCTAGTTTCTTTGTCTTTAACTCTAAATTGATTAAGACTTGCAACTCTGTGCTTAAATTACTTAAATCATTTACTAATTGTTTTCCTCTAAAATAATTGTTTACTAATTGCCTTTGAACTTTCCAAGCTAAATCATCTGTAAGGGATTTCACTAACATAAGATAGCCTGATTCAGTTATTAAGATTCCATTTGGTGCAAACTTGCTAAACCCATATTTTTCTAAGGTTGGTACGTTTTTCGTACTCACCTCAAAGTAATCTATGTTTTTTATAAACCGCCCCTTGTTCTCTGAAAAATTCCTTTTTGCAGTTCCTTCAGATCTTTCATGAACCATGTCAACATCCTTAAAAGTAACTACTCTTTGATTTTGAAATTCTTTTACTTGTAAGTTTTTATTGTTGATTTTTATTAAGTTACTCATGCTTATCCTCCTTTTTGTTACATGAAAATTATTCATGTAAAATATAAAAAATTACGCTATTTTAGATATATAAATATCATCAATAGTAACACCAAAATACTCCGCCACCGCATACACCTTGCTAACTGCTACATTAGATATATCTCTTTCCCAAGCATTGTACGTTTGTGTTGATATACCTAGTTCTTTTGCGACTTCTTCCTGCGTCTTATTCTTTCTAGCCCTTAATTCTCTTAAAGTGAACTTCATGCCCTCACCTCCTAACTAAGATTATACATGAATGATTTTCATGTGTCAAGAATAATTTTCATGTTAATTTTAATATTTTTAAAATATCGTTGATAATTATTCAAGTAAGTGTTATAATATATAATGTAGATTGGAGGTGACGCGGATTGAATCTAGCTAAAAATTTAAGATATCTAAGACTGAAAAACGGATTTTCACAAGAATATTTAGCTGAAAAACTAGGGTATAAATCTTATACTACTATACAAAAATGGGAAATGGGGACTTCTGAACCTTCTATATCCATTTTAAGAAAACTCGCTAATATTTATAATACAGATATGGATACTATGTATACAAAGAATTTGGAAGAGAACAATTATAACGATATTAAAAAATCTAGAGAAATTCCTCTTTTAGGAGAGATTGCAGCGGGATACCCTATACTTGCAGAAGAAAACATAGTGGATTACTTCTCCTTAGACAGTAAAATAAAGGCAGACTTTGCTTTGAGGGTAAAAGGAAATTCAATGCTGGGAGCTGGAATATTCCCTGGAGATATTGTATTTATTAGACATCAAGATTGCCTTGAAAACGGAGAAATAGGAGCAATACTTATAGAGAATGAAGCTACATTAAAAAAATTCTATAAGGAAGATAAGACAATAATTTTGCAAGCAGAGAATGATTTGTATAAGCCTATTATCCTTACAAACGGATATGTGAAAATACTAGGTAAGCTTGTAGCAGTATTGAACATAAGAGAATAAAAGGATAAAAAAGGAAATAGAGAGGTATAACTGCAGAATACCTCTCTTATTCCTAAATGAAATTTATAAGGGGAATTAATATGTATAAAATTAAAAATATTTCAAGTCAAAATACAGAAGTAATAAAAATAGTTAACAAAATAGAAAGGGGTGATATTGGTAGATTGACGATAGGTGAGTTAATAAAGCTAGCAGATGCTTTACAAGTTACACCTACGGAATTATTTGAAAGAATATTAAAGGATGATAACTTATGATTAAACAATTACAAGACAGTAAGGTGATAATATGAAAAGGGTAGCAATATATGTAAGGGTTTCGACTAACGAACAGTTTCAAGAAGGATATTCAATACAAGCACAAAAAGAAAGGTTGATATCATATTGTAAGGCTAAAGATTGGCTTATACAAGACATTTATGTAGACGGTGGATATTCTGGCGGCAACATAAACAGACCTGCTTTAAATCGAATCCTAGAGTCTCTAAACGATATTGACATAGTCCTAGTATATAAATTAGATAGACTTTCAAGAAGCCAAAAAGACACTCTATTTTTGATAGAGGACAAGTTTATTTCTAATGATGTAGATTTTGTATCAGTAACAGAAAACTTCGACACTACTACTCCCTTTGGGCGTGCTATGATAGGTATCCTTTCGGTGTTCGCTCAATTAGAAAGGGAAAACATAAAAGAGAGAACCAAGATGGGGAGAATAGAAAGAGCTAAAAAAGGACTATGGGCTGGGACTCCTAACCCACCAATAGGATATGATTTAATAGATTGCAATTTAGTTGTAAATGAATATGAAGCTATGCAAGTAAAGGAGATATTTAATCTATACCTTAAAGGGTATGGTACTAATAAGATACAAGATATATTCGTCAAAAAAGGGTATACAACAAAATATGGAGACTGGGAAAATATATCCACTCATACCATCTATAGAATAATAGATAATAGAGTATATGTAGGTGAAATAAGTTTTGCAGAAAAATGGTACAAAGGTATTCACACTCCTATAATCACTGTAGATACATTTAATAAAGCTATGCAATACAGAGAAAAAAGAAAAGCTGATCCAAGACCATTGAAATATTTTTTATCAGGATTACTTTATTGTGAGGAATGTGGCGGTAGATATATGACTGACAAAAAGAATGAGAGGAGCACTTATGTTTGCAGAAATAGAAAAATGGCTTATAAGCAAAATTTTAAATGTGAGAATACAATTTTTACTACAGAGGAACTAGAAAAAACAGCTATAAATAAAATGAAAGCTATTTTAAAAAACAAAGATGATTTCATAAAGAGGAATATAAAGCTGAAGGACAAT
>NFYZ01006447.1_pt1 | contig 18138 bp, 14 predicted proteins | sample 1092561 | NCBI WGS metagenome assembly NFYZ01 (sample SAMN03609887, study PRJNA323583) | gut metagenome | isolation source: feces | host: Rattus norvegicus | place: Malaysia | collected 2013 | reverse complement strand
TATAAAGAGGTGAAAATATGAGTAAATATTTTTGTGAAAATTTAGTATTAAATAAGGAAGCTTTAAGAATGGCTTATATTTGTAAGAAAACAAATAAAGTTTGTCCAAGAGTAAGATATGGAGCTAGAGGAGAAGCGAGTCCAGATGTATTATATACATTAAGAGGTTGTGAATTATTAAAAGAAGCTAAAGTAGAAAAACCTATAGAAAAAATTAAAAAAGATATTGAAGAAGTAGTTGAAAAAACTGAAAAAAAACTTAATAGAGAACTAGAAATCGAAGAAACAGTAGAACAACCAGAAGAAATTAAAGAAATAGTTGAGAAGATACAACAAACTCAAAAACAGAATAACTATAAAAAGAAAAATAAACAATATAATAAACAAAACCAAGAACAAAATAAATAAACAAAAACTTTTGCGCAAGAGTTTTTACCTAGCTTGCCGAAAGCAAGAAAGGGGAATATAAAATATGATTAAGAGAGAAAAACTCCCACTATGCAAATATGCATCAGACGAATCATATGGATGTAGATGTATTGTGAAGTGTACAGTCACAGGAGACCTATGTGGAATGATTAGATGGTGCCCAGTAAATAGTTGCCCTAGAATGGGAGATGTATATAAACGTTCTGGTTGCAATATAGCAATAAAAGAAGATTTCAAAAGGGAAAGAAAAGAAAAGGATGGTGGTAACTAATGGCAATGCCAAAAGTACTAGATTGGTTAGATGATTTGGTTGCGAAAGTTGCTACCAATACTACTAATATAGCAACAAATAAAGCAAATATAGCAGCTAACAAAAAGAGTATAGACGACCATAAGAAAGACGATGTTCGTCACTGGACGACTGCTGATAGACAAAATTTTAATAGAGTTGTTCACTTTAAAGGATATTTTACAACAATTCAAGCATTAAAAACTGCATACCCTACAGGTCAAGTTGGGGATTATGGTATTGTAGGAGAGACAGATACTGTATGGCTTTGGGATGATACAAAAAATGAATGGTTGAATAGTACAGAGCAAGGAATAGTAATAAGTGTAAATGGAAGAACAGGAGAAGTAATTCTTACCAAAACAGACGTTGGGCTAAGTAATGTAGATAATACAAGTGATAAAAATAAACCTATATCAGATGCTCAACAGGAAGCTTTAGATGATAAGGCAGATAGACTTCAGATATCAGCAAGTGATGCAGATGGGTTTACATTAAGAGCAGGAATTTATTATATGTTTGAGCCTAGAACTATACTAGGGAAAGAAGCTACGGAATGGACAATTATTGTTGGAGAATATCTAGATATGATGGATTTTAAACCAGCAACTCAATTATGGATTTCTTGGAACGGTATGTCAGATAATGAACAACATATTTATATGAGACATCGTGACATAAATAATGGAACAGAATTCTGGTCAGAATTCAAAGAACTATCTACAAATATAGATATAAGTGGATTACAGACACAGATAACAACTAATAAAAATAATATAAAAACAAATGCAGATGATATTGATACATTAGAAACTGATAAAGCAGATAGAAAATTAGCAACATTAGCAGATTTGGATGGAACTGCTTTAAGAGCAGGATTGTATTATTGTAATCAAAGTAAAACAATTTTTGATATAACAAGTTCATCTTGGAATATTATTGTAGAAGAAAAAGATAATGGAACAACAAAGAAACCTTTAAGTCAAATTTGGATGAATGTAGATTCGGCTAAAAGAGTAGGAATATTTTTTAGAAGATATTTGGCTTCTAATAATTGGGGGATGTTTGTAGAATTACTTACAAATGAAACAATCAATGCAGCAGAGCTATCAAGGCTTAAACAATATAAAGGATATTTTGCAACAAAAACTGATTTACAAACAGCGTATCCTACAGCAACAGATGGAGATTATGCTATAGTAGGAAATGCTTTGTATATATGGAATTCACAATCTGCATCTTGGACAGAAGTAAGTGGTTCAGGTGGTAGTGGAGGAACAGGAAAATGGAGCATTAAAAGATATACTCCTAGTCATACAAGTAAATTTGATACAATGACAAAAATAGTTCCAGAGTTAAGTTATCTAACCCAATGCGATTTATATAGACAAATAGAAGTTGAAGATACGGATGACTATATATTAACAGATTGGGGAGATGACGCTCAATTTTATCTATTAGAGACATATGTTAAGGTATATGAAGCTACAGATTTGAATATAAATTTACAACAAATGGAATTTAAAACAGGAATTAATATATATGTAAATGGAAGAAGTATTTTTTCAACAGCAGATAGTAGTACAGAATATGCAGGAGACCCCTATCCAGTTATGCATCTTGATTGGGGATGGAATAAAATCCAAATATTAATTTATGATATGAGAGAGTCTGCTACTTTCAAACTTGGAGAAAGAATATCAACTTTAGGAACCTGTGAAATGATGGATTGTTATCATAATTCTGAAACTATAATAGAAAATGCATATGTACCTTTATTTGGAGATAGTGTAATAGAAGGAAAAATTCAAGTACAAGGTACTGTAGGAATAACTAATAAATCATACCTACAATATAATGAAGAAGACGATAGTTTGTCATTTATGTTTGGTGAAAATATGGATATGTAAGAAAGGGGTGGGTAGTTATGGCATTAGTGGTACATTACCCACTAAATCACGATAATAAGAATTATGGAATAAGTAGTGTTCCATATGATGATACAGAAACCACATTTATAAAAGGTGGAAAGATTGGAAAATGTTATTATCAGAAGAAGACAGGTGTGCAACCAAGTTATTATATGGAAGAATTAGATGGTGCTAGGCAGTTCAGCTTTGGGATGTGGATAAATTTTGATAAGGATAATGCAAATTGGAGCAAGGCAATCACTTTAGGAACAAGAAAAAGCGATGGTTCAAATGGGGATATAATCAGAATGGAAAATGCATATACAAGTGATGCAACAAAAAGTCAATTTGGGATATACAATTCTAGTAACTATTCGATACTAGAAGAAAATTTAGGAGCTTGTGGTGTAAAAACTTTATATGAAGAATGGCACCATTTTATGTTTACAACTGATGGAATACTATGTAGATTTTATAAGGACGGGAAAAAGATTGGAGAATGTAATAACATAGGTGGATACTTATCTGGATATGTGTATTTTGGAAGCTCAAATGCTAGTACGAGTAGCTGTAATTGTAAACTTAATGACATTCGTATATATAATCACTGCCTATCTGACTCTGAAATAAAAGAGATATATAAAACTCCGATTTTAAAGTATAGTTTTGATTATCCATTGACTGACCCAGTAATCAGTACCGCAAGTGACCCTAATATGACTTGGGGTGTAGTTACAAATAATTGTGCAAATATGGGAAAAATAATTTATGACAAGGAATATGTAATAGATGACCAATGTTTTACAATATCTTTTGATATAGAAATAAAAGATATTGTTGGAGTAGATGGAGCTAAAGCTGCAATGGGCATACAGGATAATACAATACTAAATGGAGAGACTTCTAGCAAATGGAGTACGATAATAACAGCCTCAGGTGATATTTATGGGAAAAATAACCAGTTTGCATCAAATGATGGAACAAGAGAAATAGATTTAAGAAAAAATGGAATATATCATATATGTAGAACCTACAAGATAACTAATACATCAAGATTTAAACAAAATTGGAATATACAGATAAGAACAGATAATATTACAAGCGGTATTGCAAAGGTATCTAACTTCCGAGTAGTCCTTGGGAAAAAAGAAATTCCATACGATGGAACAGATGGAATTATCTATGACGAGTCTGGAATGGGAAATAATGGAGTATTAACTGCGGACAACAAATCTTTAAAAACAGCATACTCAACAGATGCAAGAATTGGAGAAGGATGTTACGTGTGTGACACAGCAGATGTGGATGGAACTATAAAATATAGTGTAATAGAAACAGAAAATAATTTTGATGAATTAGATGAGTTTACAATTTCGTTTTGGGTATATCTTAATAAAGTTAATAGAGCAGATGTCGTTGACGCAACTTTTTTAGCCCAATCAAAAGATTCAACAAAATATTCAATTTGGATAAGATATAACCCACAAACATTAACATTAAATTCAACATTATATGGGTCTAATACAACTATACATAATATTTTAAAAGAAGAAGAATGGATATTTATTACAATTACAGTAAATAAAGGTTCAAGTCAAAAAATCTATATAAATGGTGAACTAAAAGGTACTGGGACAATAGTAAGTCCAAGTGATTGGGATGAAACACCATTAACAATAACGGATTTAAGAAAAAATAGAAAATTGAGATTTGATGGAAAAATGGATGACTTAAGAATATATGCGACAGAACTAAACAATGAAGAAATATCTAGGATGTATAAAGAACGTGCCAGAGTAGACTCAAAAGGAAATTTATATTGTAATGAACTAGTAGAATCTCCATATAAAATAGATTCTATAAGAAGTGATGGTAATCAATATATAGATACAGAGATTATTCCAGACCAAGATACAGATTCTAATATAAAAATAGAAATGAAAGTAGGGAATATTGAGGTTTCAGACCATTATGCTGCCTTTTATGGAAGTAGAAGTAATAATTTATTTCAATTTTGGAGCTATGTTGATAGAGATATACAAAATAAAATCAATGTAAGGTATTCTGGAAGAGGATTTCAAACAGGTACAGTTGATTTAGAGAAATCATTAGTAATGGCTCAAGAACAAAACGGATTTTATATAAACGGAGATAAAGTTGTCACGCATTCAGGACATTTTCACAACTCATATAATATATATTTATTTAATGTTAATAATAATGGGGCTCCACAAAGTGAAGGATATGGAATCAGAATGGATTTATATTATTGTAAGATGTGGAAAAATGACGAAATTGTGAGAGATTTTATACCAGCAATATCAAATGAGGTAGGTCATATGAATGAAGTATGTTTATATGATTTAGTAACAAATAGATATTTCTATAATTTGAGTGGAGTAGGAGAATTCGTAATGAATGAACCACATCTTGATATGTTATCAATAGATGAAGTAAAAGTAAATGAAAAAGGAATAGTGAATTGTGCAATATTAAATGAAGGAAAGGATATTGCAAAGATAATACATAAAAATAGTATTTTTGAAACAAATCAAATTAATGAAAACTAAGGAGGTGGCATTATTTGGCTAACTTAAATAGTTCAATTGTAAATGGATTTTTGAAAGTAGCAGGAAAACTAAGGACACAGTCTTTAGAAGTTGAGTCCAATGGGTTAGTAACTAACTTAAATGCCGACTTATTGGATGGAAAACACGGTAGTGAATATGCCTCTTCTGGTGATGTAAATACATTAAAAACAGATATGGCAACTGCCAAAACAGATATATCTAAATTAAAAACTGATGTGTCTGGAGCAAAGACAGATATTACTAATTTGACAACACAAGTTAATACAAATACTGGTAATATACTAACTAATATGAACAATATCAAAAAAAATACAGAAGATATTGGAACAAATAAAGATGATATATCTGGACTTAAAACTAGAATGGGAACAGCTGAAACAAATATTAATACAAATAAAACAGATATAGCTGCTCTAAAAACAAAGACAGATACAACTAATACTAATGTAACAAATTTAACAACTCAGGTCAATAAAAATAAAACAGATATAGCATCTTTAAAGACGAAGACAGACACAACTAATACTAATTTAACAAACTTACAATCACAAGTAACAACAAACACAGGGAATATCACAACAAATAAAAATGATATAGCTGCATTAAAAACAAAAACAGATACAACTAATACTAATGTTGCAGCAAATACTGCTAATATTGATAAAATATTAAAAGGTACTGCAACAATACCTTCAGTTGCCGAAGCAGACAACGCAAAAAATGCTGAAAAATTAGGTGGTCAGTTACCTGCTTATTATGCAGCAAAAACAGATTTAAACAGTTATTTACCATTGGCTGGTGGAACTATGACTGGTGCTTTACATATCAAAGGTTCAGCAGCAGATAAAAGATTTTGGACAAGAGGAATAATGGGTTGTGAGACAGATGGAGTTACAGAAGCTCCATTATATTTAAACCTTGGTAATTCATTTGATGTTTTTATCAACAATGAGTCTAATAAGGTTTATCATAGTGGTAATATACCAAAAGCTTCTACTACAGTTCAAGGTATTGTTAAGCTAAATAATACAAGAACTAGTACAAGTACAACAGAGGCTGCAACAGCAGGAGCTTTGAAAAGTGCTTATGATACAGTTAATAATGCTTTAAATACTCACAAAGGAGATACTTCTGTTCACTTGAATGCAACAGATAGAGCAATATTAACAAAAGCAAACAAATTCAAAGGATATTACGAAACAGAAACCGCATTAAATAATGCAAATCCAACAGGTGCTGCTGGAGATTATGCAATCGTAAATACGACTGATACAGTATGGATTTGGGATGCTGATAAAGAAGGCGGAGCTGGTTGGAAAGATGGAGCTGGTAAAGGTTCTGTAATTAGTGTTAATAATATGACTGGTGAAGTTGTATTAACAAAAGCTAATATTGGTTTAGGGAATGTAGATAATACAAGTGATAAAAATAAACCAATAAGTACAGCTCAACAAACTGCTTTAGATAAAAAGGTAAACAAAGCAGGAGATACGATGACTGGAACATTAAATATGTCATCTGGCGATGTACAGATACAATCTGGTAACTTAAAGGTTGTTACAGGTTATATATATGGAGATGGTGGAACAAATTCAAATCACGCTATAAAATTAGGACATAGTGGTGATAACACAATGAATTTTTATGAATATGGTGGTTTATTCAAATTTGTAAAATCTGTATCAGGTACAAATACTATGGTTGCAACTATAGATGATAGTGGAGTTACATCAGAAGCAAATTTAAAAACAAAATCAGGAATAGTAAATTATAATGATAAGGCGCAAGTAAAGTATAACGCAACAGATGAATGTATAGAATTTATATTTAGTTAGGAGGTAATTATAGATGAGTTTACAAGTATGGTTACCACTTAATGGGAATATAAATAATCAAGGAATATGTGATAGTTTAGTTTCTACTGGAACTCCACAATATACAGATGGGAAGATGGGACAAGGAATAGATATAAGTAATAGAGTAACGTTTACTGGATTACCTAGACTTAATAACTTCTCAATATTTTTTTGGTTAAAGGTAGATAGTTGTACAGTTAGTTGGGCAGATTCATTAGGGTTCGATTGTAAACAAGCTGATGGAACTAATGCAGCGTCTTTTAGATTTGAAGCAACAACTGAAACTAGAGCCTGTTCTTGGCACAACAATTCTCCATATGGAATTTCTAGTGGAAGTCAGATTCTTATACAAAATTATGAAGAATGGCATCACGTTGGACTTACATATGATGGGGATAATGTTTATTCCTATATAGATGGAAAATTAAAATATACAAATAGTGGTCTTGGAGGATATTTGATAGATAGATTTTGGATAGGCGAGACAGGTAACATTGTTGGAGCAATGAATGATTTAAGAATATATGATAATGTATTAAGTAAATCTGAAATTAAAGAGATAAGTAAAGGGTTAGTTCTTCATTATAATTTTGAAGATGGATACGGTCAAGACAATTTGTTAAGAGGAACGGCTACTTGGAGAAACCTTACAGACCAATCAAACACTTCAATTAATAATGATATACTAACAATATCATCAAATACATCCTATCCAAAATATGAAATAATAGATGTGTCTTCTAACGAAGTATATACTGTTAGTGTAGATGTAAAAGCAAATGAAGTATTTTCTCCAACTAACGGATTAATGATATTTGACTATTTAAACTCTAATGGAGGTAGAATATCTTATAGTTGGGGAGGGGGTACCCCATTAACTGTTTGGAAGAGATTTAGTTGGAAAATAGTTATTCCTAATAATTCTGAGATAAAAAAAATGTATGTAGCTCCACGTGCTACAGATGGTAAAACATTATATTTTCGTAAGATGAAGATAGAAAAAGGAGATAAAGAAACAGTATGGGAGCCTAATCCAGAAGATATAGAATATATTGATAGAGAAGTATTTGATAGCAGTGGGTTAGGTAATAATGGGATGTGTGATAAAGCACAGTGCCCAACTTGGTCAACAGATACTGCTGTAGGAGAGAATAGCGTTGAATTTAGTGGAAATCAATATATTAAAAATGATAAGATAACATCATCAATTATATCTGATATAGATAACTGTATTTCAATTAGTATTTGGTTTAAAACCACATCGTTTGGCGGTCTTCAAAACTTGATAGCGTTTAATAATTATCTTAGAATACGTCTTATGGCTAGAGATGTAATAGGAACAATTTATACAGTAGAATCAAAATCTGAAGACAAACAAATAAAGTTATCTGAAGCATCTGTATATGGGGAATGGAGTCACCTAGTTGTGACTCTAGATGGAGATGTTTTTAAATATTATATGAATGGAAAATATGCAGGAACATATACAAAAATAACAGGAAATATTGTTGGAGGTTCAAGTCTTATAATAGGGGGCTTAAAAAGTAATGCAGAATTATATACTGGTAAAATAGATGATTTAAGAATATATAAAACAGTATTATCTGAGGAAGATGTTAAACAATTATATGATGTAAAAGCTCATATAGATAAAAATAATAATATATTATGTGATAATTTCGTAGAAGAGCATAATATGTTTTTAATGGATGAGAGTTCTGCTCACAAGACGAGTGGAGATGTCAATGATATAACCTATTGTGATGGAAGAACAATTAAAATCAAGATTAATCAAGCAAGAGATTGGCAATGTGTGTGGTTTCCATTAGAAAACTTCATAGATAATGGGAAGACATATCATTTACATTATAAAGTAAATCCAGAATGTCCAAAAAATGTTAATTATGATAATATTTATGGATTGATAGGTATTCATAGAGATAAAGTATCTGATGGCTCCACTGTAAAGATAGAAACGAGATTGGTAGATACAAACTTACATAGTCTTTCTTTTTCAGTAGATTATTCTACTTACAAAAACTATAAGTTAATATTTTTCCCAACTTGTACAGATTCAACATCTGGTATTGGAAAGACATATATATATGATGAAATAGATATAGTTGAAGTAGATACTACAAAGAAAACAAATGTATCAAAAACATATCAATTAACAACAGGAAATATTACAGAAGAAAAAAATAAAGCAAATTTTAAAAAACATAACAAAACAGAATGTAATCAAATAATAGAGATTTAATGGAGGTGCTTTAATGGCAAATTTAGGAAATACAATAGTTAATGGTATCCTGAGAGTCAACAATAAAGTAAATGTAGGTGAGTCAGTAACAGCACCTTCATTTATAGGAAATTTAAAAGGGAAAGCAGATAATGGGATTCATTATATGGAGGACTCTGGAGGAGCTAATGCAGTAACAACAAGCCCATACACTTGTTCAAGATGGGTAGGAACGGACAATACAATAACAAGTCTATATAGTGGATTAACAGTTGCTTTTAAAATAGCGTTTGCTGGACACGGTACTTATGGTACATCATTAAATATTAATGGATTAGGGGAGCACCCAGTAATAGCAAATGCAACTACTTTAGTTAGTACAAGATATCCAGTTGGTAGTATTGTAATATTGACATATGATGCTACAGGAACTGGAGGGATATATCAAAATTCAACATCTGCTACAACTGTAACAGGTGTATGGAAAATCGCTGATTATAACAGCGATACAAATACTTTAGCATATGAAGTAAGACATAATAATGGAACATATATTGCAGGGACAGTATTGTATAGATATCAATTATTGGTGTCAAAGAATGAAACAACATTAATGCCATTGAATACAGTTAGTAATTCAATAGCTACAAATAAAACGTTGACAACTGAATCTTTTAATCCATTTGGGGAAATATTATACTACAATTCAGCTACTACAGTAAATGCAAATGCTAGCATAGGTGCAACCACGCTATATAGTAGAAAAAATCTTGATTTAAGGTATTCAACAAATGTTGGTACTACATTAACTAATAATAAAGATGTATTTTTAGTATGTGTTCCACAAAGTGATGGATTGGTAAAACTACATACAGCTCCAATATCACAAACATTACCAACAACAGATGATGGAAGAGTATATATTTATCTAGGGCACGCATATTCTACATCAGCGATTGAGTTAGCATTAAACCATCCAGTTTATCAATTTAAAAATGGAAAATTAAGTTATTATACAGGCAGTTTAGGAGCAACTAAAACAAGTGAATTAACAAATGATTCTGGTTTTATTACTCAAACAGTTGGAGATGGAAGATATTTAAAATTAGCTGGTGGAACTATGACTGGTACAATAAAAACTGCTATGAACGGTAGTCATCTAGAGGGAAATAATGGAACAAAAGCTATTATAAATTCAACAGCAGCACCAAGTCAGTATGCAACATTATTTAGAAAAAAATCTACTAATGGTGTATTCACGTTAAATGGTTGGTCAGATAATGTATTATTGGCATATACTAATGATGCAAAAATTACTGAGGGAACAAATGCTGTGTCAACAGGAGTAAAATTTTTTGAAAATGGTAGCGTTGTGCCATATCTAAATAATCAACAGACACTAGGAACATCGTCTTATAAGTGGTCTAATGTATATGCAACAACATTTACAGGAGCATTAAGTGGCAATGCAAGTACGGCTACCAAATTGGCAACTGCTAGAACTATATCAACAACAGGAGATGTTACTTCTAGTGGAACTTTTGATGGTAGTGGTAATTTAGCATTAGCAACAAGAAGAAGAGGAGCTTCTGTTGGACAAAGCACAAGTGCAGGTACGAATCCTTGGTATAAAGTAGCAAGTTGTGTAATGGGTGGTGCTTATGAAGATAGATGGATAACATTTTTAGTAAATGGAGCATATTCCGATTTGGCAGGAAGAGTTGGAATTTTAAAATTAAGATTTAGGTCAAGTGGTTCAAGACTATGGGAAAGTGGAGCTCTGCAATGGGAATCAGTAAGCAGCAATATAACATTAGCTAATTTTGTATTAGCTTATAAAAACGGTACAGACAATGTTACGGTAGAATTATGGTGCAAATGTGATAATGGTTACAATGGATATCATTTTGATGTTATAGGAGAAGGTTCTCGTGTAGGAAGGTCGTCTAGGGATTGGACATTATATGATACTTGGACTGCTGGTAGCCAAGCAGCTCTTCCAACAGGATATACAACAATCAATAGTACATTACTTACATTATCAAATTCAACGAATGGAAATGCAGCAAGTGCTACAAAGTTAGCAACGGCACGTACAATTGGAGTATCTGGTGTAACAGGTACCGCACAATCATTTAACGGTACAGCTAATATAGTAATACCTATTACAGCAGTGCCTGCTAGTTTATTGACAGGAAAGAGCGCTATTAAAGGTAGTGAAATAACTAATGATAAACATTGGGTACCAAGTAGTAATGATACTGTTAAAAACTTTGTGGCTTTAAATAGTTCAGACTATGTACTTCAAGCTAGCAATTTAGGTGCAGGAACGGTTGTCGCTATAACAGACGCAAACGAAAGTTATGTGACAACACAAGCGACAAGTCTAACTTGTGATTTACCATTAGACTTATAGAAAGGAGGATGTGATATATTATGGCAAGTTGGGAAATAGAAAATTATAAATATTGGTTATATATGGATGGAACAACTTCTTGGAATAGAACTCCTCGGAGATTATAACGTTACAATGACATTAAAAGATTATAGTAGTGTTATACAATCAGATATGAATGGTTTTGGAATGAAATCAATCAATTATATATCTTTTATGGTTGCCGATGGTGCAGATGCAGATTGGACAAATGGAAACCTATGGAAAGAAGTAAAAAGATTTACAAATCCAACACCAGCTTCAATGAATAATGTATCTTTCTCATTCGATGTTAGTAAGTATGTCACTCCTGTTGCTGGTAAATTTGTCTCATTTAAAATGTTGTACAATTATGTACGTGCAAGTGATGGAGTAACAGATAACTGGTTACATTCACCATTCAAGATAAATAATTGGTATAATCTTGGATTGATTCCTCCAAATACATTATCAAATGGTGGTTGGTGGAAATGTACAACATTTGTATTCTTAAAGGCTCCTAGTAAACCAACAGATTTAACACTTACTAGCAAAACAGGAAAACTTTCAGATGATATTTCAATTACTTTTAATGCAAGTACAACTAATGGGACATATACTCCAACAAAGTATAGACTATCAATTATTGCTTTAGATGAAAATGATAATGAAGTATATAATAAAGTTTTAACCGAAAAAATAACCACAACATCATTTAGTTATAATATAAGAAATCTTAGCAATAACGGAAAAGCTTTGAAGGATTATCCATCGCTTAAAGTAAAAGCTGTTATTAGAGCACTTGACACATACGAATGGGCATATTCAGATGCAGTTCATAGCGACTATATAAGTCTGAGTAATAATACTCATAATGTACTAATAAAAAAGACTAATGGTAGCTGGGATGCTATAGGAGTTAATGATATTAAAGTAATTGATGGTTCTATTCCGCAAGGAATGAAAACAAAAATATTAGATGATGGTTCTGAATGGGCTAGAATATTCTGGCACGATGTATCATCAACAGCAACATATTTTACAAATGAAAGTGAAGTATTGAGTTGTAATTTATCTAATAGATTCAGCAACCTAACTGATATAGACAATTATAGATACAATGGAGCTTTTGAATTAATGTTATGTTATCCAAAGTATAGCACTTCAAAATATAATAGGTGGATTCAAAGAGCTAATCCAATTACAACTTGGGAGACAACTAAACAAACAAAATCAACAATGGGATACGAATCTATTCATATAGATTTTAAAACAAATTGGTTATATGGAATGGCACAGTCTAGTGATGGAAATGCATCAAATACACGTTTTGATTGTATGGCAGGACATACAAATTGGTTTGGAGCGATAGGTCAATATAAGCCATATAATGGTGGATTCCCTGCTCCAACGGGAAGTGGAATGAGCGATGTTCAAAAAGAAGTAGAATTGTGGGTAAGAATAAATAGAAGCGCTCCATTTAAAAAATCAATTTCTGGATGGACAATGAATATACGTAGCGATGATGATTTTGAATCATTAATGATGTATGCAAATATGAATATAAGAACAGATACTATGGTAGTCAATTTATATAATAATGTAACATACACTGGTTTTTTTAAATTTATTGACTTTCAGGGACATTTTTATGGTAATGGTTTTACTCTAACACTAACTGCTATAGACAATATATTCCAGAAAAATAGTGGAACAATTGAAGATTTAGTTGTTAGTGGAGGACAACGTATAGAAAAAGATTATAATGTAACAGGTGGAATCTGTAGGGAGAATAGTGGAAAAATTATAAATTGTATAAATAATAGAAGCTTTAGTAGACACTCCACATTGTCTAGTTTAACAGTTGGTGGTATATGTGGGCTTAATGATGGAGAAGTTATAAAATGTTTAAATAGAGCAAATATAGATAACTCATCTACAACAGATGCGAGTATGATAACAGGTGGAATCGTAGGAAAGAATAGCGGTTTGATACAGGGATGTAGAAGTGGAACAATAGATTCACAAAACGAACCTTATGGAACACTTAAAGGATACAATGTAGGTGGTATTGTAGGATATTCATTAGCTGGGGCAAAAGTACAAGATTGTATGTCTTGGAACAATTTGTCTGGATATTATGTTGGTGGAATAGTTGGTTATAGTTATAAGGGAGAAATAAATCATTGTATAAATATGTCTGGAATAAATACAGAAACCCAATCAACAACAGGAACCTATTATGGAGGGTTATGTGGGTATAATAATTATGGTACTTATTCAAATAATTTTTATGATTCAATTTGGGCAAGAGCATCAGTTGAATATAATACATCTACACAAACAAATTCTAAAACAGTTCCAAATTATCTGTATAGAAGCTCTGGTATTGCAGATATGTTAGGGCTTCCTTATATTTATGTAAATACATATAATGGAGGTTTACCATCATTTTCTTGGGAGAGAGCTACAAGAATAGAACCAGATAGCCTTTGGGGGATAACAGATAATATATGGTTAGATAATTATCAAGTTGGAGAACCAACGAATATCGGGATTCATTTTGAAAGAAGTTTTGGTCATAATGGAAAACACAAAAAGTTAGACATCCTAATAGAGACTTTATATCGGATATGGTGGAGTAGCAGATATTATATATGAAAAAACATTAATAAATCCATCCACATTTGAAACAGTAACATTTGCAGATTTAAAAGGAATATTAAGAGAAGTAGATAACTATGGAATATATGATATGCCACGTACAATTAAAATTTCTGCAACTTGGACTAGTGTTAATCAGACAACATATAGTGCAACGTATGAATGTTATCCTCATAATTTATATGTTCCACAAATCCATAATGTAGATGAAGCAAACACTTGGACAAAAAGTCTTTTTGGAAGTTTGTCTGGAGTTGTTTTTACCGAAGAAGAATGTGTCGATGGAACTCCATTAGAATATTATATAAGTTACCCAGCAGGAAGTCATACAGAATATTCAACATTAAGTTGTAGTAAAATAATTAATTCAAATGGTGATTTTAAAGAAATAATTACAGATACTATAACGGCAAGATGTGCTGATTTAGAATTGCAAAAAATTTTAGGTAGGTCAATATATTACTTTAAATTTGTTGATACATATATCTCAACAAGTGGAACATTAAACTCATCAGGAAGACAATATTGGGAAGTATGGGGTCATAACCCTACCCCTATTGTAGTTCTTTCAGATGGTAGTATGTATGAAGGTTCCATTACTACTGGTAGTGGTGGTGGAGGCGGAGTGGCTTGCTTTATTAAAGGAACAAAAATCTTGACAAGAAATGGGCTAAGGAATATAGAAGACTTAAAGGAAGATGATTTAGTTATAAGTAGAGATATGAAAACTGGAAAAGTAGAAGAGCAAAAGATATACCACACTTATAATCATAAACCACGGATTTTGTTTTGAAATTACATTAAATAATGGAGAAGTCTTATATATAACTCACAAGCATCCAGTTTATGTAAAAGATAAAGGAGAAACAGAAGCAAGATACTTAGAAATTGGAGATATTTTAATTGATAAAAATAATAATGATGTGTCAATCATAAGTATAGATAAAAATAAAGAAATAGATAAACCAGTATATGAAATCTGGGTTGAAAATAACAGGAACTATTTTGTAGGAGATAGTTCTATTTTAGTTTACAGTGAAAGAGAGGTAGTTGAATAATGTCAGATATGAAATTTCATTCAGTATTTACGACTGAAGAATATTTAGAAACACATAAAGATTTAAGACCACGGAACTCTTTATGTAACAACGCAAGCAAATATGTATTTAGATACAATGAACTCAAGAATGTTAATAGAAAGTTCTAGTAAGAATTTTACATTACCAGTAAATGTTATCAGATATACCTCTCCTGCTGGAACTAGAACCGATACAATACCAAGAAATACAAATTTTAAATTAGATGATAAATATGTTGTAGGGGAAAATAAACTACAAGTATTTATAGATGACATACATTGTTGTATTGGAACAGAATATAATGAAGTAGGGTTAAAAGGAGAAGAAAGTGACTTAATCCAATTTGTTGATTGGGATGTTACTCCAGATAGAAACCTAGAATATATCATTATAGGAAGAGATTATTTAACAATATCAGTAAATGGTAGTAGGGTTGCTAAAGTAAACAATAATATAGATTTAGCAATACCTACTAAAACAAGTGATATTATAAATAACTCAGGATTTATAACGGCTAGTGCAAATGTTGCTAGTGCAGATTTAGCTAAAGAAACAGTTGGTACACTAACAATCCAAAAGAATGGTACAACAGTAAAAACATTTAATGGAAGTTCAAATCAAACAGCCAATATAGTTGTACCAACAAAAACTACAGATTTAAGTGACACAAACTTGGTTGTTTATAGTAAAGATGATACAGTAAGTGATATAAGAATTGCATCAAAAGCTGCATACGATGCTTTGAATAAAGCAAATGTTGCTAATGGTACAGTATATTTAGTATATGAATAAAAGAATTGAGGTGAAGTAGATGGCTGAAAGTGGTTCATTCAATTCTGGTGGTTATGGTGGTCGTTATTTTGAATTTAATTGGTGGATTGAAGAAAAGAATAGTGGTGGAAACTGGATAAGAATTGGTTGGAATTTGATAGCGCGTTCAGGTAGCGCAACTTGGTATTATACTAAGAATATCAGAGTAAGTATTGATGGAGACCAAGTATTTAATGCTGGTTCTGGAAAAACAAAATGTTATAGAAATACCACTTTTGCTAGTGGAAGTAAAACAATATATAACGCAAGCAATAAATATTTCACAGCATCTGTTAATGGAGATATCTATACTTATGGAACAAACAACGCAGCATCTAGTGGAGGATGGACATTACCAACACTTGCAGTTAGCCCTACTTTACCAACTTGGGTTAATGTATCTGGTGGCGCAGGTGGCTCTTGGGTCAATAAAGATGACCCAACATTTAATGTCTCTTGGGGAGGAGCATCTAGTGGAACATATTATATAGATACATATTCAATTGATGTTGCAAAATATGGTCAAAACAATTGGGGAAATACTGGTAGTGTTAGTGTTGGAAATGCAGGAAGTGGTAGTGCAACTAGAAGAGTTTCCTCAGCATTTGGAGTAAATGGTGGAGACAAAATACAAGTAAGGGTAGGTATGCATACAAATAATGGAACTTGGTGGGGTCACGCCTACTGGGGAGGAGTATTAAATGTATATAGCAGCCCAACAGCTCCTACTACATTTACAGCTCCTACATCTGTTGAGATAGACCAAGGATTTAATATTACTTGGAGTGGAGCAAAAGCGGGAAGCAATGGAATAGCTGGATATGATTTACAAGCTAGGGCATATAATGGTTCTAGCTGGACAGGATGGGGAACAGTATTCTCTTGTAAAAATCAAACAAGTTATTCTGTTAGTAAGATAAAGAATTTAGCTATTGGTGGGGTAAGTTATGCCAATAATGGAGAGAACATAAAGTTCCAATATAGAATAAGAACCAGTGATGGACAAATTGCTACTTCTGGTTGGAAAGAAAGTCCACAAATTGGAATTAAAATAAATAGTCCATCTACTCCACGGAATAGTATCATTAACAGGAGCAACATCTGGTAAAATGAAGCCTCAAACTCAAATTACTGTTAAATGGAGCGCGGCAAAAGCTAATAGTGGAACAATATCAGGTTATGAATTGAGATACACTACTGATAATGGCGCAACATATAAGACAGTATCAACAAGTATTGGAGCATCAACATATGCATATACATTTACTCCAGATGTAAGAGAAGGTCAAACATTAAAGGTACAAGTGTGTGCTAAAAATAGTTATAATAAAAAATCGGGATATGCAACATTTGGTGCAGTATCAATATATGCAGATGGATTGTCTGTAGGGAAAGTCAGTGGAAATATAAAGCATTTAAGAGCTTATGTAAAAGCAAGTAATAATATGAAAAAAATAAAGAATATATATATAAAAGTGGATGGTAGGATGTATAGTATTGACCAATTGCCACCACCTTTAAATTAAGTGTATCTCAAAACTTTCGAACTATATCTTATTTAATAAGCTATATACGAAAAACGAAAAGGAGATTAAAATGAAAACAGAAGGGCTCCGTTCCTTATGGAATGGAATAAAAAAAGTTAAAAAACTATGGATAGCGATTATGATAATAGTGCTACTCGTAGTTCATATGGGAATTTTTATTTTAAAGGATTTTAGTTTTGGGTATAAATATTATGAATTTAATCAACAAATAAATCAAAATGTGACAGTTGGTTATAGTAAAAAAGAAATAAATATATTTTCTATTATGGATGAATACTTAGAACAATTAGAAAACGATGGCTATTATGTGGC
>NFYZ01002405.1_pt1 | contig 18187 bp, 20 predicted proteins | sample 1092561 | NCBI WGS metagenome assembly NFYZ01 (sample SAMN03609887, study PRJNA323583) | gut metagenome | isolation source: feces | host: Rattus norvegicus | place: Malaysia | collected 2013 | reverse complement strand
GTGGAGATGTTGAAAGCTGGGAAGTAGATTATGAGAAAATCCTTACTCGTGCGCAATACGAGTGTATGCCTCACCATGGTTTCTATGTGCTCGAAGCGGTATTTGAGGCGCTGAAGAAAGCGAAGGTCGGTAAGGAGTTCCTGGAAAACCATAACGTCTCCCTCGTAGTAAGCAATGATTCTGAGTGCTACGAGAGTAGACATGTAGTAGATCATGTGAACGAGGGCGACAATAATCGTTATTTGCCGGTAACAACCTTGTTTCGCTCGCTCAATTCTACTATCAGCATGAATCTGGCTACTATCCTCGGTATTCATGGCTTATCACTTACCGTAAGCGCAGCCTGTGCAGGAGGTGGCCACGCCATCGGACTGGCAAAGATGTTGCTCGATAGCAAACAGACTGAAATGGTAATTGTGATTGGCGCGCAGGAATGCGGATCTCAATACTGCATGGAAGCATTCGATGCCCTCGGTGTCTTCTCACCCGATAAGGTGCAGCCGTTCGGCAAAGGCAGAAACGGATTGGCACCATCGGGAGGTGCAGCCTGCATCGTCCTCGAACCCTCGGATAGTCTTCGTCTGAAAGAAGAGAAGGTGCCTTCCTTCGCTTCCCTTTCCGGCTATGGTTTCTCTACCAATGGAAAAGCTATCACTACCCCTGATAGCTATCAGGAGGAAGTATCTATGGTGAAAGCTATCGAGAACGCAGGATTGGACGAAGGCATGATAGATGTAGTACTTGCTCATGCTACCGGTACCCCGATGGGCGATGAAGCAGAGGCAAAGGCAATAGAGGGGATTTTCCCTATCTGTCCGAACGTAGTAGCTACAAAGGGCATGACAGGCCACGAGTGTTGGATGGCAGGTGTATCGCAAGCTGTACAAGCCACCATCATGCTTACCTATGGTCGTCTGTTCCATGCAGCCACCACCGAGGAGAATGCCTTCCCTCATCTTAGCCTGGTGATGCGCCCTAAGTATTACGATCCTCATCATATTCTCTGTAATGCCTTCGGCTTTGGTGGTACCAATTCATCCTTTATCATCTCAAAAGCATAGTTATGAAAAAAGAAGAAATAACCTCTCGCATTATCACCATCGTGAACAGCCTGAAAACCTCGTGGGTCAATCACGAGGTAACAGAACACTCTAATCTCCGTGATGAGGTAGAACTGGAGTCTATTGACTATCTCGATATGATCCAGCAGGTGGAAATGATGTTCCACATTAAAATCACCCCCGAAGAAGCGAAAGATTGTAAGCTCGTTTCCGATGTAGTCAATCTCGTAATTAAAAAGAAAAAATAATATGGCACAGAAAATCACTCTCACATCGGGTTCCGTCTTTGCCGGAAATCCGATAACTCTAGCTATTCAGCCCAATACGCTGACCTCGAAGCCTTCCTTCCATCGGGTTATCGTAGAAGTGTATTTTGATGATGGTACGGGTAGTTATGAAACTAATAAACTCACCATCCCTGTTACCACTGAAAAAAGAGAAGTATCGCTAGATATATCCTCTGCTCTCCGCATTTCGCTGGATAACTACAAGTATACCGCTACTCCGACCACCTACCCCGTGGTGAGCTGGTATGTAAAAGCCTACGATGAATACATGGATAGCAACGGCGAGGTGCATACCAATGCGGGCGAAGTCTATTATCCTGCCGATGGTTCCAAGGATAGTACGAAAAATCTGCGTTGCATAGCCGGAGCTTTCAGCGACATAGAGCGATTAAAGGCAGGTGCGACCAAGTCAGTAACTCTTCTCTCCTGCAAACCTACAGACACCCACGAACTCGCCGTGGTAGGTGAAAGTTTCGTCTATCCCGTCTCCTATTCTTCAGCACAGAATCTCTTGGATAGCGCAAATCTCGAAGCCCCATCATCTGAGGAAGAGGAAATCACGCAGGAAGGTGCGCAGAGCATTCACGGACACCCCATCTATACCCTGTCAGCTTCTGAAGCTGAAGACCGCACTACCTTCCGTTTCATCAACCGCTTCGGTTGTTTGGAGAGTATCAGTGTTCCGAAGTCTTATTCTCAGAAGATGAACGTAGAAACTACGGAGTATACAAAAGCGATTCAGGAAACCTTTAATGAGTTCTCTCGTTCGGTTGTAGATAAGAAGAACGACAAAGAAGGCTGGCTTTACCAAAGCGACCCTTTAACCGAAAAATGGCTACGATGGTATTATCACGAGTTCTTGATGAGCAAGCACGTATGGTTAAGGGCAAGCGGTATTTGGCTCCCTTGCACCATTGCCATGGAAGATGAGATCACCATCAAGGATAACACCAACAAAGTTATGCACTCAGTTTCCTTCACCGCAAAGCTCGGCATCAACGGAAACCCTTGTCCCTACTGATAACTAAAAACCCATTATCTTTGCCGTATAATCAATAAAATTCAAAAGAAAAAAATGGCAACAGAAGCAAAGACCACGAATTATTGGATTTCGAGCACAGCCCTCTATATTCAGCTTAATGCGATGGGAGAACCCGACTACACTCAGTGCAGTGTGGCATCGGGGGCTTCCATCCTTTGCTACATGCAGGGCGTTAAGGGCTTGGAATACGACGCAGGGCACAACTACCAGCGGTGGCCGCTTGTAGCCTACCCTTCCATCTTCCCCGATAGCGAGAAGAAATATGTGTATGCAGCGATACCCCGCAAACGCCTCTCGGATAACGACCAGGCTACCATCGTGTTTCCTAGTCAGCGTATTGACCTCTACGGAAAAGCCATTCTTACTACCCAAGGAGAAGATGGTTCAACAGTAGAAACCGAGGGTGAACAGATAGGTAATGAGCAATTTTATTACATCTTCCTGCAAGGTATTATTTCGGAGGTAAAAACTGATAGCGACGGCAAAACCAGGATGCGAGAATGGCAGCAGCATGTAGACTGCGGCAGCCTTGCCACCGATGAAGCTCTGGCGAGCGGTGGAGAAGGTCAATGGTGGAAGTATAATAGCGTGAGCGATACCGTCACATTCCTCAAGACCATTCAGAAGGCGGATTTCGAGGCACTGGCTGCCCAATCGGCTACCATCAACAAACTTATCCTCGGTAAAAGCGAACTCACGGGCATAGCTACTGCCGAAACGCTAGAAAATAGCAACGATAAGGTAGTAACTCCTGTATACCTAGGCTTGTTTGGAGAAAGGCATTTCTTGTCGAAAGACAAAGATGATGTTGCTCATGGAACCATTACCTTTGAGAAGATACAGAAGTTTCTCGATGGTTTGATTGCTCAAAAAGAATCTAGCTTCAAAGGTGGAGCCACTTTTGGCGAGTTTATTGAAGGCATTCTCTTCGGCACGGGTGCCCGAGTTGATTCCCTCGGTAATGCCGAGTTTGAAAGCATCACGTCCCGAAGCTCCATCATCGCCAAGGAACTTATCGTGAACCGACAGACTGCGATGGAGAGCAACTTTGTCTTTACGGAAAGCGGATTGGTGGAGAAGGTAACTGAGCATGCACCGGAAAGCGAAGGTGGCAATACAACTTACACACTCCAGCTCCAGAAGCGATGGGAGAACGATTTCACGGCATTCAAGGAGAATGATGTGATACTGGCTTCTATCAATACGCTGCTGCAGGATGGCAAGTATTACGATATGTGGTTACGAGTACTTAGCGTGAATACGGTAAAGAATACCATCGATGTGGTTTGTTATCCGAATAATGAGGTCCCTAGCAAGAAAAACTATCCTCCCTGCGAGCTCGCAAGACTGATCCGGTGGGGTAACGCTACGGATAAGGACCGACAGAGTTGCTGGTATATTTCATCGTCCGAGGGCTTACTCGTCTGGCTCGATCATGTGACCAAGCCTATCATCGATAAGAGTAACTATTCCGTAGCTATCGGTAAGCTTCCCGATGCGCTATCGTTTATCTTTGCTGATTATCCTCTTGCCGACAAGCGCGACGGAGCTTTCTACGCCAAATATCTTGCCGTGCAGAATATTCTCCAAACCGACTACGAGGGCAATGTAAAGCAAAATGTGGTGGATAGGGGAAAATGGTCGCTGGAAACCGCCCAAGGCAACAATCCCTATCGGAGTACGAATACTGAGGTGCACGACGTATGGCACTACGGATGCCGATGGCGATGCTTGGTTGATAAGACCACCGATGAACCTAGATACGCCAGCACAGGATGGGCGTTCGTGGAAGGAAACCCTGAGTTCTCTATTGATATATCGTCTTCCAATGGCTTTCGCTTCTCGAAGAATTATATCTTCGGTTGCAGGGATGATCTTGGAGAATTGCAACCTTTTACCATCATCACGATAAGAGGTATTCTCTACAACAATGATGTGACGGAGCATTTAACCAATGTTGTATGGACCCGAGATACCGGCAATCCGACGGAAGATAACAGGTGGGCGCAGCAGGTAGCGCAGCGTAAGGATCAGATTCATCTGCCACTCACGGGCAGCGACCTGGGCGACAACTGGGGCACCAACAATCCCTGCGTCTTCAAATGCTCGGCAGAAATCAAGGATGGAGAAGTTTTAACCTCAGAATACGAAATAGAATTTTAATTTTTTTAATTATGGCTTTAGCAAGAAGTAACAGAAAGAAAATGGAGAAAGCTCCTGTCATTTACTCGATGCTCTGCAATATCGAAGTAATGGCAGATGGCTACACTCCTACTACGCAGAATTACGATGCGGTCAGCGGAATCTTTTTCCCTGATTATTCGGCTTCGCCACTCAACCTTTTTCCTCGCTGCGTCTTGATTGATCCGGATTCGCCCGTCGCTTCCAAGACCTACAACAGTATGCTGAAATCATTTGAGTGGTTTGAGGTGACGAAAAACGGAACGGTTTCCATCTATTCCAAGGGCGGTACGGTGGCTAGTGGCTACCAGGTGATTGCATCCGGTGACTACACGGGTCAGCTTGTCGTCAAGAAAAACGGTAAGATAGGCGAACCGAGAGCTTTGCGATTCGTAGGTATCTACGAGGAGGATGGCTACACCTACAAATTCGACCGAAGTATTCCGCTTTCCACAAACGATGTGACTCCGGCTGGCTCCGAACTGATGATTGATTCGCCTGCTGCTATCGCCTACAACCCTCTCCGTATGCCCGAGCAGCAGACCATCAACGTAACCGTCATCAAGGGAACCACGGATATAACGAACGACGAGCGATGCAAGTTGATGTGGTATCGACGTGACGCAAGAGGAACGGAAACGCCGCTCACCGCCAACGCCGATTATGATAATATCGAGGTGGTTTCCGCCGTGAAGAGCAAGAATGGCAGTATCACATCGCTGGTTATCGACCGTGAGTTGATTGGTGAAGGACAGACCTACGTGGTTTACGCCATGTTCCGGGCTGATAAGAAGTTCCCTAGCTCGCCAGAGCCTTCCGATTCCCGAGCCTATACCACCATCAAGCGCCAGTTTCCGCCTCTTACGTGCATCATCCGTGGCGATGGTCTCCGTTCTACGACGGATGCCAACTGCGTGAAGGCGATCGTAAGCGACAACCAGGGTGTACTCGACAACTGGAACAAATACCTTTACGCTTCATGGAAGGTGTCAGACGGAACCACGGAGGTAGAAAGAGCACGCGGCGAAGAGGTGATGCTGCCTGCTGAATACGGCAAGGATTTCTTTTGCGACATTGAAACCCGAGGCGTTAACAAGGTAATGGTTTCTGATACGGGTGAATGGCTTACCGATACCGATGGCAGCGTTATCATCACAAGAGATTACGAGGGTGATTGATACCTCGATATTTTTAATATTTAGTATTTAATGCTTAAAAGATACATATTATGCCTTATTATGTTAAAGTAACAAAGAAGGTGAGAGAGGCATTGTTGCCTGCTTACCTGGTAGTGCAGAGAACCTTCGATGGTAATTATCTGCTTTTTCAGTCTGCTCTCTCTAAGGTAGAGGGTAATACACTCTCCGAAAGATGTGCCGCAGTGGGCGGTTCGCTGATTACTCCTCTAGAGGTGGCTGGCGAGGTGAACGGCACAAGCTGCGCATCCTGCTACACCCCGAAGAAATATGGAGGAGACGAGGACGAGGACACTACTGAGGATTTCCGCCCAGGAGAGAATGTTGAAGTTCCTCAGCCGGGAGAGAATGTTGAAGTTCCTCAGCCGGGAGAAAATTCTGAATATCCAAAACCTGAGAAGAATACTGAAACCCCTACCCCATCGGAGACTGAAGCAGAGAAGAAAACAGAGTCAGAAACAGATAAAAAAGAAAGTGAGGTAACAGATGAGCAAAAGTAGTGCAACCTTCAGAATTATCAGCATCTCGAATGGTAAGACTTATTACACCATCATGCAGTGTGACCAGGGCGATATTAACCAGTTCTATGATGATAGCGGTGCAGTGTTCCCTACCTTTGGAGGAACTAACTGCCCTACGGTGATGTTCCTGGTTTATGATTCAGAGAATAGCGCCAAGTCTATCGTGGTGCCTGATGCCAACATCAAGTGGTTTGTGAATGGCGTGGAACTCGCCTTCTCCGGACAGATTTCTACCAACAAATTCAACGGCAGCGAAACCGGTCATTTCAAGCGCATCACCAAAACCATTAACGGTGTAAACATCCAGTGCCTTCAGATTATCAAGAATCTGACGGGCATTAACAGTAGAAGTTCATTTGCCATCACTGCCACCGCTACGGGTTTGGTAGAGAATACAAGCACCGAACTTTCCGCCCAGTTCCCTGTGACTATTGCCTATGGTGATACATCATCCAAGAAAGTAAGAATCCAGTCTCCTGCCAGCTATAAGGGTACTCCTTTCACCATTGAGGCGAGAGGTGGACAATGCCAGATTCAGGCCGTGGTTGTTACAAACTCGGACGAAGGCTTCACGGTGGATGGCTATTTCTTTGAATGGTTCCAGCAGAAGGACGGCGCATGGACGAACCTTAATACTGATTCGGGGGCACATACGCTTACCGTATTGGAGACTATGGTTAACGGCAGTGCGTTGTTCATGTGCAAGGTATACAGCGACGCAGGTAAACAGAGTCTCTATGGCACGGATATTTGTAGCGTCAATGATATTTCCGACCCTTGGCAGGTTTTCCCTAACCCCGTGGCTAGCGAGACGAGCGACAAACCTGCTACGCTGGTCTGCGTAAAGGGCAGCGGTATAGCTGCTGTCTTCAAGCCTTACGTTAAATCAGGTTCCAACAAACTTGCCGCTGACAAGTGTTCATTCACCATGGGCTTGTTTAATTCAGCAGGAACCAAGCTCAACGGAAAAGATTCGGCGGGCTACAATCCTCCGTTCCTTGATTCCGATAAGAAGACGGTTTTCGTGATTCCGGAGCCGTTTATCTCAGACAATGGTGGTATTGACGGCGAGATTGTCTGTGAGATTACCGAAACTCAAAAATAGTTAGTTATGACATTAGTTCGTGGAACGTTTAATATATCTAGCGTAGCAAACGGTGAGGATGCAGTCTCTTACGAGATTGTACCCTCTACCCGTTCGTTGCTCATAGAAGCTAATGGTAACTGGGCAGACGGCACGACAACAAGCGAGGGGTATGCCAAGATTACTTGTTCGGTATACAAGGTGGTCGGTTCCAAGCGAGAGTTGTGTATCGAGAAGTTGTACTATGTTGCGGACGGCGCTTTCATTAAAAGTTTTGCGTTCGATAAGGGTGTTTTTACTCTACTGATCCCCCGCAGTGCCACTGTAGTGGATGTTTCCGTCTTTGCTATGGATAAAACTACAAATAAGCCTATCGGTGATCCGCTCGCTATGATAAGCATCCCTATCATCCATAATGGAGCCAATGGCACCAATGGCACCAGCGGCGCATCTCTCTTATGTCAGTATTCCGCTGATAATACAAATTGGCACGACGGATTTACTCCAGGCGACGTGTGGATGCGACAAAAACTGAGCACCGACACTATCTGGAGCGGCTCGATGCGCATTGTAGGTGAGCCGGGAAAGCCTGGCGCGAACGGCAGTTACACGGAATACTCTTTCGGCATCAGCGCAACAGAGAGCGTGGTAAGCTCGGCAATTTCCCCTGGTATTGAAACCTGGCATGATATGCCTATCCCTACCACAAAAGATAAGCCTTATCTGTGGATGAGGGTTATCAAGGTAGATAAAAAGGGCAATGAGTCTGAACCAGCTTATTCTCGTCTGAACGGCAAGGATGGCAACAACGGAACGTCGGTGAACATCAAAGGATCAAAACCTTCATCTTCTGCGCTGCCTAGCTCCGGTCAGAAGATGGGTGACTGCTATCTTATCAATGGTGAACTGTGGGTGTATACGGGTGAAACGGGTTCGGGCATCGTTAACGGATTCGTGAACTGCGGCAACATCAAGGGCGAACCTGGCAACTCGGCAGTTCAGTATTTCTACCACATGGCATGGGCCACCGGAATCAAGACGGATTCTTCCGGCACGATGACGGGCGTGGAAGGTTTTACTACTTCCAATCCGGCTGGCTTGTCTTATGCGTATATGGGCGTATGCTACAACACCGTAAGCAGCCCTGACCCTAGCGACTGGAGTCAGTATAAATGGGTGAAGGTGGAAGGCAAAGATGCTGTAACCTACGAGATAAAGCTAGATTCAAACACCGTGTCTGCCGACGGAAAGACGGGTAAGTTCCTGACAACCAAGTTGGGTAAATATCGCCTTCTCAGGCATACGGGTGACAAGACGGAGAACTGTTCGGGTATCTTAGATACCCTCGATTTCCTTATATTTCCGATAGGAGCGGATGGCGAGGCGCTTGGTGTTCTTTCGGGCGATAAGGATAGCGATATATATGGCACTATCACGGGTAATGGTCTCAAGGAAGAAAACGTATATCAGATAAAATTCTTTTGGTATTCAGGTCCCGCCGCTGTAGCTAATAGATACAATTATCTTCAGGCGCTTAAAAAGACACAGGGTACTCCTACATCTGCCATGGTGATTTCCGTTCTTGCCAGCAACACCTTCACCGTACTCCGTCAGGGAGTGGATGGCGAACGTGGCAGCAGTGGAGCCGTATGGCGGCAACATCGTGGTTTTGTGGAAGCATCGGAGACGGCAACTTACAAGTATGAAGCTGGCGGAAATGATGAGAAGTTTATAGATGCAGTGCTCCTCACAGGCGCAAGCGGCAAGAAGACGTGGTATAGATGTATACAATCATATTACTCCACCGGCAAGTCTGATTCAAGGAATATCGTAGGTTCTAGCGAGTTTGCCAAGTATTGGGATTCTGCCTATATGACGGTGGATTTCATCGCCACCGATTTCTTTCTTTCAGAGAATGCCAAGATTAACCTGTTGGGTTCTAACGAAATCAATCTCACGGATAGTACGACCGGAGAGATTTTCGGATCATACAGAATCCCTTCGGGAAATGGTGATGATGGCGGGTATGCCTTGTGGTTAGGTGCTGCAACTGGCGCTGGTGCCCCATTCTCGGTGACGAAATCCGGCGAAATATATAGCACAAGCGGAACTATCGGCGGATTCAGAATCGGCGAGCATGGTCTCGGTACTAGTGAGGGCAGCAATATGTTCCTTGAAAATGACTATATTCATTTCGGAAACTTTGCAGCCCTTACCAATTTCGACGGATATTGTATAGAACTGGGCAAAAGTAATCAGCGCTGCCTGACGGCTGTTTCTTCTTCCAGTAGCGATAATGATATTTATGTAGGTGGTTTTTTTTCTGTTCTTGTCAATAGGCCAATAGCCTCTTTTGCTGCTGCCCTACATTTGCAATGCGATTGGACGATTGATGCTGGAGAAATTGATATGACAAAGGCGCTCGAAGGCAACCATGCCATACTCATCGAATCGGGCGACGTGGCAGGTATCAGACCTTCATTTGTCCGCATTAATAAAGACTTGGCACTATCCGACTATAATTTCAACGTCGAGTGTTATAATGAGACTGGCGCAATAACCCTGACCCTGCCAGATAGCCCGAAATGGGGACAGCATTATGTGGTTATTCAGCGTGGCAACGGGCGGATAAACTTCAAGTCAGCACTCAACACCAATATCCACGACCTCAACAACGGCAAGGATGGCAAAACCTGGTATTCCGGCACCCTAGGTCAAGTAACCTGGTTCTGGTATAATGGAACGGAATGGATGGTAAGATATGTAAACAGATAAATAATTGATAGATAAAAAATGAAATTGAATTTTGAAAATGTAGAGGTTTATACCTCTCTCGACAAGTCAGCTTGTCAGGTAATGAATCTTCGCAAGAGTATTGCGAACCTCATCTATAACCAGGGCAATGGTCTGGGTTTGGAAGGAGTAGCCCTTGCCACGAAGATGTGGAACGGCGATGCCGACACGGAGTACACCGAGCGTGAAGCGGAAATCATCCGCAACCTGGTAGTCCAGAATTGCGCTCCCTGCGTAATAGATGCAGTCCTCGTCATAGTAGGCAAGGAAGATAAAGATAAGTAATTTGAGAAGTAAATAAATTCTTTTAAAAAGTAAGATTATGGGTATTCAAACAAAGAAAATGAGCGAGTGGCTTGCCGCAAACGGGCAGGCTATTACTAATGCTTCAGCAACAAGCATGAAGACTTACTTGGAGCAAAACCTGCGTTCTTTGCAGGATGGCGTTTACATTGGTAAAATCCAGAACGAAACCTGGGGTTCTTACATGCGATGTGAACCATGGCAGACTACAGAGATTGGTATCACGAAAGCGGATGCTGATGCGGTTGTCATTCAGCATGGCAGTTTGCGCATCGGAATTGCTTTAACCGAACCTGTCGCAATGAAATGGGGCAGTGTTCAGAGCGATAATTCTGTAGGCTACCAGACATCTAGTGATTGGAGTCTTCTCGACGGTAAGACGAGAACCGCGGCAGTGATGGCTAGCAGCTATTACAAGAACGATGATCCTGCTACCTACGCCGTAGCTTATTGTTACAAATATTCGAAATCTCACACCGGTGATCCTGGGGGAGATGTAAGCATCCCTGCCAAGTCATGGTATCTTCCTGCGACTGGCGAACTTGAAATTATCCGATCTCATTTTGAAACCGCCAATCTTGCTTTGCAGCGAATCAAGAATGCAGGCAAGCAGCAAGCTGATTTGCTTCAGCCGACGAATTACTGGTCTAGTGTCGAGTATTCCGGCAACAATGCGTGGCATCTGAACTTTGGCTATGGCTTTCACGGCAACGGCGGTAAGGTTGACCTTTCGCTTCGGGTGCGTCCGGTCACAGCATTTTAATCATTTTATCTCTTTATCTCTTTACCTCTTCCGGCCGTAGGCCGGCAAGCAAGAATGCTGATCAAGAAAAGCCTGGCGGCATAAGCCGCCGGGCTTCTGTACCCTTCCATAAAGGAGCATGCGGCAGCTTTTTGCACAGTTGAGGTATTTTGATACGTATAAAAAAGTAAAAAAAAAATATAACGCTATCACGATTCATTAGCAGCATAATTGATAAATATTTATGGCTTTAGCAAAGGATTTACAGATATACAAGGATACGTTCGAACTGGTTGATAAACTCACGGAGATGAAACAGAATTTTCCGCGAATGTATCGTTATGACCTGGGTGAAAAGATGACGAACGTTGCGCTCGAACTTTTTGAATATATCCAGCTGGCGAATATGTATGCGGATAGTCGCCATCACTACATGATGGGATTCCGTGTCAAGTTTGAACTCCTTAAAACAATCCTTCGCCTTGCTTTCCGGAGAAAGCTCTTCTCAGAGAAGCAGGCCGCGGATATTTGTCGGTTAACTACCATCATCGGTAGACAGGCTACAGCTTGGGGAAATTCAAAGAAAGGTTAGTCCTGCTCTGAATTAAAAGCAAGAGTACAATCGGCTAAGGTTTATTGTAGAATGTGACTCTCCATTAATAATGGTCTCGCCGCTGTCACCTCGCGCCGTCATTTGTACGACGGAGCGAAGCAGCTAAGATGTATAACCCAGAGCGAGAAAATAGCGGACGAATTACTGGTCTAGTGTCGAGAATTCCGGCAACAATGCGTGGAATCTGAACTTTGACAATGGCAATCACGGCAACAACGGTAAGGTTGACAATTCGAATCGGGTACGTCCGGTCACAGCATTAGTTTGAAGAGTTAGAGAAATAGGAACAATTATGGTAAAGGAAGAAGATATATTAGAGGCTTATGAGAATTGTCTAAAAGATAAGGCATCATCTCCTGATGCTATCAGGTTTGTTGTAAATCTCTTTGAGAATATCACAGATTTAACGGATGCTATCAACTCTCGTACCTACGAACCGCTTCCATCCATAACATTTGTCGTTTCTCGGCCTGTATACCGGGAGGTATTCGCTGCTAATTTTCGTGATAGAGTTATTCATCACTACATCGCACTTCGATTAGAACCGCTATTCGAAGGCGTGTTCAGCGAGAGAACTTATAATTGCCGTAAGGGTAAAGGACAGCTATATGGTGTCATGCAGTTGGCAGCAGATATTAAGGAATGCTCAGGAAACTTCACTCGTCCATGCTGGTATCTGAAATGCGACATGAAAGGATTCTTTATGAGCATACCCCGAAAGCAGTTGGCAGATAAGGTAGATAAGTTTATTCTCGAAAATTACAAGGGTGATGATATAGAAGATTTACGCTATCTGTCTCGTGTAACAATCATAAATGATCCTACGAAGAATTGCATCAGGCGTTCTCCTGAAGAGGTAATGAAGATGGTTCCGGCAGGAAAGACGCTGAGGGGCGCAAAGCCCGGTCATGGTCTCCCTATCGGGAATCTCACAAGCCAGCATGATGCCAACTTCTGGCTCAATGATTTTGATTGGATGTTTGATATATTCCTCCATATCTATTGGCATGGGCGATATGTAGATGATTTCTACGTGATTTATCCCGATAAGCAGTCGTTACTCGATGCGATTCCTAAGATCCGCTCTTATCTGATAGTTTTAGGCGCAACCCTACATCCTAGAAAGATAGAAATACAGTCGGTATATAAAGGCATCACATTTACGGGTATGGTAGTAAAGCGGGATAGGATTTATGCCAGCAACCGCATGGTAAGCAACTTCGAGCAGTTGATTCATTACATGAATACGCTTCCCGAGGGTTTCAGTATAGAAACTCTGCAACATTACGTCTGTTCCATCAATAGTTATCTTGGCTTGATGCGTCATTGCAATAGCTACGATATACGCAAGCGGATCATGCTGAAAATGGATAGACGTTTCTATCGGTTTCTCTACATTAAGGGTAGGTATGAATGTGTGCGTATCAAACAGAAATATAAAAGAGATTTAATAAACAGGAAGTTACTGCGGAATAATAATTCCAAGAACTTTGATATATTGATAAACAATTATTATGACGAAAATGAAAATCACAAGAGCAAGCCTTCCCACCGAGAAGGAGATAAGCTCGCTTCTTGATAACGGAGCAGAAGTAGAAATCTATATGAAGGACGGAAAAATCAACATAGAAATAGAGACTTCGCCATAACACCTCCTATAAACTATAAACTATCAACTATCAAAAAAGCCCCACTATCTATCTCAGACGGCAGGGCTTCATCGTTTTTTTTAATACTTTTTTTAAAGATTATAACCCCATAACCCTTGCGGGTCATGATAGATTGGCTGCAAAGGTACGAAGAAAAATCCGAATAACTATAAAAAATTCCGAGAAAAACAAGAAATTATCTGTAAATTTTCGGCTCGTCCCGAAGAATTATCCGAATTTTTCGCAACGGAAATCATACGGATAATGGCATTATTCCATAAAAATTATACAGCTCATGTCCGCCTCGTTTCCCAGAAAAATGCTACCTTTGCATCATAAGATTACCCGAAAGCGAACGCTAGGAAACAGGAAGAAAATCATTAGGAAATCATCCGAAAGTGATTGAAAGATGATTGGAAAACCATTGGAGGATTATTGGAGGACTATTGGAGGACTATTGGAGAACCGGGAAAGGAACCCACCCCTCCATCTCGCCCCCGTTCCTTGCGATTCCGTCGCAGGTCAGCCCCTCCCATTCTTGCTGCCCTCAACGCCCACTCCCGAGCCATCTTTGCAAGTGTTAACGCCCCCACGAGGAGGCATATTGTCGAACCATAAAAATGTAAAGATTATGGCAAAAGTTCAACCGAGCGATTTGTTCACGTCTATCAGTGGCAAATTGTGCAGCAAGGAGGGCACCTACATCGCCCTCAACAAGCAGACTGGAAAGATGTATTCAGCCGTGCATCATCATTATTCCGATTCCAACACCGAGGCGCAGCAGTCCGTGCGCAAGCTCTTTGTTGCGAAGAGCAAGTTTGCCACCAAGTGGTGGAAAGCCAACAAGCCATCCACCGAGAACCCGAAGGGGAGCGACAACTACCAGTTGGTGCTGAAGGCATACAAGGGTCAGCACAAAATCGGCAACCGATTCAGCTACCTCCGCACCCTGGTAACGGATGATCTGAAGGTGAAGCTGGGCGACCTGGATATTACGGGCGAGATTACCCCTGATGCAGGTGCCGATGCAGGCACCACCGAAGGTGGCGGCGGCACTGGCAGACCAGGCGGCGAAGGATAAATAAGAGTTAATAGTTGATAGTTTATAGAGTTTTTTAGCTGAAAGTTGATAAAACAAAAAAAATAGGCTAGATATTTTTCTATTATCTAGCCTATTATCTTTTTCTTTTAATATTCATACATGTTTCTTTCTCTGAAACTTGTAATATCTATATTAATATCTCTTGCATAGTCGCCGTTTTCTTCTTTCAGCTCGTCGATATGAAGCTGAATATGATATTCCTTACGTCCCATTTGGTCCTTACGTCCCATATCTTCCATTTTTATCCAGGCACCCTTCACCGGTGCGCTGTTATCGCCAGTACCGAGATAAGCTTTCGGGACTTCCGTCCACTCACCGTCCACATAACCGCGAACACTGGCATCAGCCTGCCAGATGACGTATGTGCCCTGCCATTTATCCAGCCCCGGATCAGCCTCTAGGAACATGCTGATAATCCATCTGTCGAAACGTTGTCCTAAAGCAGGAGCCACGCTATGAATCTCCAGCGTACCACCATATTTATTCTTGATGTACTCCCATCCGCTCACAGGATGCTCCTTCATCGTTTTTACCAGAAGGCTCTCCACGGGCTTGTGCTCCGGAGTCACCGTTTCGCCTTGAGTAATCTCACTCTCATCCTCGCTGCTGCAAGCCGTGAGCGATGCCGTCATCATTCCCATGGCCACCATTGCAGAGATAGCCATCATGGAATGCTTCATCATAGATAAAAAGTTCTTTTTCATTTCTTCTATTTTTTTAAAGTTGTTGTAAACTATTAACTATAAATTATCAACTATCCAATAGCACCACTCCCACCCTTACTTTCTTTCCGCAGTGAGGGCAGAAGGTGGAAGTCTGAATCATCTGCTGTTGATTTTCTGATACCAGTCCGTCTGAGTGAACTGGATAGGCTGGCTCGCTCTCTGCTGGCTGCTGCACGAAATTCACTTCTCTTTCGATGAAACCTTCCGGCAAATCGCCACGAAGCGTTGCGCTCAGAGTTTCACCATCATGCTTCTTTCTAGCCTCTTCGAATTGTCTCAGCCTATCCATCGCATTCTGTGCACCCCATTGGCTCGGAGTTATATCAAATCCCTGAATCCCATTCTTCTTTCTGATGGCTTCCATCCATTCTTTCACTTCCTCTTCCGTGATGCTAGGATAGGCTCTTCTTGCCAGGTCTCGCAGGATAAGTGCCAGCGGCATCTTGCTGTCCTTTGCGCTTTCGAGAGCCTTTTCTCTCTCCTGCTCCATTTCCTTCTCGCGTCTCTCCTGCTCTTTTGCCTCTTCCGCAGGGTCGGGATAGAAGAGGTCGGTGATGTCGCAGCCGATACCTTCAGCTATCTGCATAAGCTTGGCAACGGTAGGGTTGTTGTTCTTGATGATCATGCAGATGGCTTGCGGCGACATACCGATTTTCTGATAGAGGTCAGCCTGCGTCATATTGTGCTCGCTTAGGGCACGCTTAATATCTAGTTTCTTCATCTTTAAATTGAATTTATTGTTTATATTTCGCTGCAAAAGTACAAAGAAATATTGATATAAGCAAGATTTTTGCAGAAATATTCATGTAAAAATGAATTTTTCTCGAAAAATGTTTGGTTGTTTCGAGAAATCTCCTTATCTTTGCACCGTCTAAAAAATAAAAAACGAAAATGGAGCATAGAGTATCGAAGCACGTAACGTGTCTCTGATACAGAGGCTGCGTATAGATATACGGCAGTACGAACTCCCCTGCATGCGATGTAATGTCGTAGGCGTGGTAAGCTCTTTTCTATGCTCGAGCGTTTTTTTACCATTAGACAAGGGGTTAAGGGCGTACTGCCTCTTTATATATAAATATGTGCGCCGATGTCTAACAAATAATAGTAGCATAGTAATGAATCAAACAACCATTACCCTACCAATGGGTAAAGCTGACCTCCAGGAGGCGGCCACGGCAGTAATCGAGCAGCTTGCCACTGCACCACCCGACACCGGGAACATGAGTCAAGAGCAGTCCATATCCTATAATATGGGCTTGAGTATTCTTTTTGCGTGTTTGCGTTCCACTTTTGCGTAAACACAAAGTTTCACCTTTTAAAGAGATTTAGATTATGATTCAGTTAACAAAGCAGAGTAGTGATAGCGAGATGAAGGCATACTTTATTCAAGTGTTGAACCTTTCAAGAAGTAAAGAGGAGTTTCCGGTGAATTTGGATGAGGTTTGGCCACTGGTATTTAATTTTCGTGCTGATGCAGTTAGGGCACTCGCGAAGAACAATTTGTTCGTGAAAGGCATTGATTATCAAGTTTTCAGCAAAAATGCTGAAAACTCAGAGGTTTTGTTCCACTCTAAAAATAAGTCTAATGAGGCGACTTATGATAATGCCAAAACAGATAAGGATGGAAGAAATCTAGGTGGTCGTCCACAGAACACCTATATGCTTAGTGTTCCATGCCTTGAGTTCTTCATCGCCCGCAAGGTTCGTCCGGTATTCGAGGTTTACCGCCAGGTATTCCACAAGGTAGCAGGTGGCGGCATCAGTCTCGGCAATCAGGTCTTCCAGTCTGCACCTATGAGCCTGGAAGATACGCTTGCACCTTTGGCTCGATACAATATGATGATAGAAGATCGTTTTGAAATAGTGAGAGGTACGCTATCCAATGCCGGCATAGAAGATGGAGATGTAAGAGAGGAAGGCTCCTTGTCTAATATTTTAAATAAAAGCCGAGCCTATTACCATGCCTATCGCGATTGCATCAATAAGCTGGTGTACGTAGAGACCGCCTTCAAGTTGGAAGGTCCCGAGGCTTTCTCGCTGTTTGATAAAGAATAAGAGTAGAAGAAAGCGCAAAGCCCAGAGCATATTGCCCTGGGCTTCATCATTTGGCTACTTCGATTCCTGAATCATCACCACCCCCAGCTTCACCCTTGTGCCGCAATGAGGACAGAAAGTTTCCGCCTGCATCATGCTACTTGCAGGAATCATTACTTCTCCTTGCTGCTGATTTTCCGCCACCAATCCGTTTTCGTGAACTGGATAGGCTGACTTTGCCTCTGCTGCTACCTCGTTCTCGCTCTTATCAGTATTCGAGAAAAGATCATCCTTCTCCTCTGTCGGGAAGAACATATCACGTGGGTCTATATCTAAAGCCATAGCTATACGATAGATAGTGTTTGTCGTTAATGACTTGTTGCGGAGGAACTGCGACATTGATTGTGATGACATGCCGCATTTCTCGGCAAAAGCATTTGTGCCCAAACCCAACTTCTGCATCAGTTTACGGAGGTTGATTTCTGATTTTGGTTTATTATTTTCTCCCATAATTTCTATATTTATGTATATGTTCTTTAAATTTCGGCGCAAAGGTAATATATTTATTTGGTTTTTGCAAATATTTTTAGTTAAAAGTTATATATTTATTTGTTTTCGTATATTTTTTAATTAAAATAGCGCATATTTTAGGTGTTTTTATTTAAGATTTTAGATGATACGAATTATTTCTGAATAATTTTAAATCCCCTCTAAGTTATTGGTATTTAATGTATTACGAGAGATAGCCTTTTGTTTTTACCGCCCAAGAGGAGAAGATAAATAATTGATAATTAGAGGAATCCCAAGTTCAACGGAAACCCGGCAATCTCCATTCAGCCGCACGACTCCCGCCG
>NFYZ01002421.1_pt1 | contig 18219 bp, 17 predicted proteins | sample 1092561 | NCBI WGS metagenome assembly NFYZ01 (sample SAMN03609887, study PRJNA323583) | gut metagenome | isolation source: feces | host: Rattus norvegicus | place: Malaysia | collected 2013 | reverse complement strand
CCATACGAGCTATATAAAAGAGAAGAAAATAAAGAAACAAACAACATAAATTAAACACACAATACAATGAGCTACACTATTTTGTATCGCAGTCTGTTCGTGAAGTTGCGTTCAGGCAAGTATCTCCCCATCGTAGAGTCGGGAGACAATAACGTCTATGAGTATAACAATCGTCGGGCAAGAAGTTGGCAGAACGACAATGCTCTCTATATTTTCTCGAATCGTCACTACGACCTTACCGCCGACGAGATCATGGCAGGTATCGAGAATATGATTAACGCTGATAAGGAGAGATATGTCGGACAACTGACAGGCAGCTACAATAAGGAATGTACGACACGCTACACCGAGGAAGATGTGGAAAGTAGTTACAGTTACTTCAGTGGACTGACCCTTTCGAGTTGCGGTAACAAGTTAGCTTCGGCTAATCAGATACGCAATTTCTTCAAGCGTGCTATCGAAAATGCGGTTGACGCTGATGAAGTAGATTTAGTGGTAAGTTGGCGAACCGATTATCCACATTGTGAGCATCGTTATCCTTCAACGGAAGCGGAGTTGTGGGCTGCTATCAGTGAGGGATTAGCGGGCGGCTACTACCCGCGGATAAGCTGCTCTAATGCCGACAGTATCCTCTATGCCCGACAAATCAAACGCAGCAACGAATACTGTAAGAAACGCTATGAGCGGGCGAAGGCACGGAAGAAAGGCTATGCAGTGACCATCGACTACAACTATCTATTCAAGGCTACTCCACGTCGATTAATCCTCTGTGGTGGAGTGAAGGAAGCACATATCTATGCTACTCTCGCTTCAGCGGAGAAGGTTAGAGACCGTATCATCCGTTGTAAATACACCTCAAAGATTGTCGAGGTGGAAAGAGACGAGAACGGAAAGTGGAAAGAAGCAGCATAAAATTTTAAATTCTTGTATAATATGGAAAAAATTGAGAATTTTTATAAATACCGTGCACAGGTGGACGTTGTTAAGATGCACGATTATAGATATTTTGCGCTTAATGCTCCAACTATCAGCGACGAGGAGTATGACGCAATGTATTTTGCCTTGCAAGAATACGAGGAACAGCATCCCGATGAGGTCTTGCCCGACTCACCTACTCAGCAGTGTTATAGTGAGAATGGCAATGGCAAGCGCACTGTGGCACGTCGCTCGGCGTGTCTGTCGATGAAGAAGGTGCATGATGTAAAGTCGGTTGTAAAGTACCTGAGAGCGCAGCAAAGAGCTGCCAATATTAGCAGACAGGGCGAGAAGGTGTCGGTAGAGTGGAAGTTTGACGGCGAGACCGTGAGCCTGGTATATCGCCAGGGCACGCTTGCCGAAGCTACCTACGGACACGGCAAGGAATTGTATGGCAACGATTGTCTGGAACATATCAAGCATGTGCAGGGTGTCCCTACTCATGTGGAATTGTGGAGTCAGTATGACCGTGTGGAGGTGAGAGGTGAGGTGATTATCTCGCTGGAGGAGTTTGCTTGTTATGGCAATGCTGGCAAATCGCCGCGCTCCACGAGCAACGGCATAATGGCAAAAAAGGTGGCGGTGGCTGACGAGTGCCGCCGACTGGAGTTTCATCCATTTCGCCTCATTATGGATGGAGCGACAAGACACATGGCTGCTATGCAAGCCTTGGAGCGTAATGGGTTCAAGGCTTCGGGATATGTGGCGGCTCTCGATCTTGACAAGAGCGATGCAGAATTGGAGCAGGACGTTGAAAATGTCGTGTGCGCTGCCGAGGTTGACCGAGAGACGTTGCCCTACCCTACCGACGGACTTGTGTTTAAGTTTGACAACTACGACTGTTACGACCGCATAGGCTACACCGACCATGACGCTAAATATAACTGCGCTTTTAAGTTTCGCCCGGTGTATAAGGCTGTAACCACATATCGCGGCTACCATACGACGGTAGGCGAAAAGACGGGGAAGATAACATACGTTGCCGACTTTGACGAGGTGGAAATGAACGGACATCGTTTTGCTCATGCCAACTGCGGAAGCGAGCGCACCTTCTTGGAGAAGGCTCTGGTGCCAGGTTGCAAGATAGGAGTCAGCTTACACGGAGATGTAATCGTGTGCGTGGATGGGAAGGTGGAGGAATAACCTATTTCAATAAAACAAAAACATCATAATATGAGCAAGTTAGAAAGACTGAGAAAAAACATTGAGGTTATACGCAAGGCACTGACCAACACGCTGACGAAACTCAGCGACCTGCGTGACTATTCGGGCTTCGGCGGTCTGGGTTTTATCCTGAACTCCGACGATAAGAGCACATGGAGCAAGAGCGACCTGCCTTATTACGAGGATACGATGCGCTTGAAGCAGATTATCCGTGAGAATGTCACGGACGAAGAATGGCGTGAGAAGTATTGGCAGAGTTTGAAGAGCAGCACGTTAACGGCATACTATACGCCGGATAATTTCGTTGCCATTATGTTGAGCACTATCATGTATCAGCTGCCTATCCGCTACAAGAAAGTCCTCGACCCTGCCGCTGGTAAGGGTATCTTTGGTAACGGGGTACTTGCATGGGCTAAGGACAAAGAGAATTATGAGCCTAATGTTTACTTCTACGAGAAGGATTTGCTGACCGGTAAACTTCTTGAAGCACTCGGTCAGCATCGCGATAACTATATTGCACATATCGACGGCTTTGAGACTATCCCCGATACTGACCTCGGCAAGTTCGACCTCGTTACCACCAACGTTCCATTTGGTGACATCCGTGTGTTCGACCCTGCCTATACCCACTCGGACAATGTGGTAAGGAGGGATGCAGTGAAGTATATTCATCGCTACTATGTGCTGAAAGGTTTGGATTGCCTGCGTGACGGTGGCATTGAAGCCTATATTATCACAAGCAACTATCTCAACCACGATGGCGAGCAGATAGCCGAGGCATTGAAGCAGAGCCGTTTGATTGGTGCCTATCGGTTGGCCAACGACCTCTTCAAGGAGAGCGGCACCGAGGCGGGAACCGACCTGCTGGTATTGCAGAAGGACGTGCATAAGAAAGTCTATACTCCCGACGAGACATTCCTGATGACACCGATGATACAGGGCGACTGTCCTACGAATATGTACTTCACCATGCATCCCGACCATATCATCTGTACCGATACGAAGGTTGACACCGATGCCTATGGTCGTCCTGGTTTCGTCTATACCCATAAGGGTGGGGTGGAGAATATAGCCCTCGACATGAACAGAGTTTTCAAAAAGGACTTCAAGGCGAATGTTAATGCGAAACTCTATGATGATAACTTCTATCAATCACACAACGCACAGACAGAAAACGCACAATCGCACAGTAAGGAGCAGACACCCGAAGAGAAGTCGCTGATGGCTATCTACGATGCCTACCGACAACTCTACGACTACGAGGCTAAGGAACTCCAAGAGAACGCGGAACTTCGCAAGAAACTCAACTACCTCTACGATGCCTATGTGGACAAGCATGGCGCACTCAACGACAAGGCTAACAAGAACGCCGTAAAGGGTGTGAACGCAGAACTATTAGCTCTCGAAGTAAAGGACGGTAAGGCATGGCGAAAGGCTGACATCTTCATGAAGCCCGTGGCTTTCTCCATGGACGAGATTCACGGTTGCGATAATGCCCACGACGCATTGGCACAGAGCCTGAACGATTACGGCTATCCCGATGTGATGTATATGACGGCTCTCACGGGTATGGAAGAGAGTAAACTGATGATGAAGTTGGACGGTGATGTGTATTGGAATCCGTTGTCAGAAAAATATGAAATTACTGCTAAGTTCGTATCGGGTAACGTCATTGAGAAAATAGACGCTATCCGAAAGAAGTACGACATCAAAGTGGATGCAGCAGGTAAGGATATGGAGCTGGCTACGCAGAACCTCGACCCACGAGTGGTGCGAAGCCTCCGTGCCTTGGAGGATGCGGTGCCGACACCTATCCCATTTGAGGAGCTGGACTTCAACCTCGGTGAACGTTGGATAGACTGCAAACTCTATGAAGCGTTTGGCAATGAGTTGCTGTCGGTTCCCGGCTCGAAGCAGCGTCTTGAGATACGCTATGACGCATTGATGGATAAGTTCGCCGTGAGTGCATCAGACTCATGGAACGAGACTATCCGTACAAAATATCATGTGGAGAGTGAGTGCAGCAGCTTCTATGGCGTGGAGCTGTTTATCCACGCCCTGCAGAACACCTGCCCCAAAATGATGCGCTATAAGCGGGATGGCAAAGGACAGATAGAGAGCGACGGCAACGGCAACTATCTGAAAGAGGAAGACCCTGAGAAGACACAGCTTGCCAACGCGAAGATTGAGGATATGCGCAATAAGTGGACGGAGTGGCTGATGGAGCAACCTAAGGACGTGAAGGACAATCTCGCCAATAAGTACAACCGTCGTTTCAACTGTTTCGTAAAGCCCCGATATGACGGCAGTCACCAGACATTTCCCGGACTTGACTTCGACAATATGGATAAGAAGTTCGGCATCAAGAGCCTATACCAATCGCAGAAAGACTGCATCTGGATGCTTGTGCAGAATGGTGGCGGTATCTGTGACCATGAGGTAGGCACTGGCAAGACACTGATTATGTGTGTGGCAGCACATGAGATGAAGCGGTTGGGACTGGTTCACAAGCCGATGATTATCGGCATGAAGGCAAATGTGGGTGCTATTGCCGAGACCTATCAGGCTGCCTATCCGCAGGCGAAGATTCTCTTTGCATCGTCGCACGATGTGAACGGCAAGGACCGTGTGGCATTCTTCAACCGCATGAAGAACAACGACTACGACTGCATCATCATGTCGCACGACAGCTTCGCCAAACTGCCACAGAGCGACGAGGTGCAGCAGACCGTGATGAAAGACGAGTTGAAGCAGTTGGAAGATGCGTTGCATATCGTCGATAAGTACGGCTGGTCTGTGAGCAGTCAGTTGCGCAAGGGATTGGAGCGTAGGAAGCGCAACCTCGAGGCGAAACTTCTCGATCTGCAACACGCTATGCGTAAGAAGAAAGACGAGGTGACGGACTTTGCCATGATGGGCATCGACCATATCTTTGTTGATGAGAGCCATATCTTCAAAAACCTCCGCTTCACCACGCGTCATGAGCGTGTGGCAGGGTTGGGAAATACGCAAGGTTCTACCCGTGCCTACAACCTGTTGATGGCTATCCGTACCATCCAGCGCAGGACGGGCAAGGATTTGGGTGCTACGTTCCTGAGCGGTACCACCGTCACCAACTCACTGACCGAGCTGTATTCTCTCTTCCGCTATCTCAGACCCAATGCGATGGCAAAGCAGGACATAACGTGCTTCGACGCATGGGCGGCTATCTTCACGAAGAAGAGTACGGAGTTTGAGTTCTCGCTGACTAATCAGATAATACTGAAAGAGCGTTTCCGCTACTTCATCAAGGTGCCGGAGCTGGCGCAGTTCTACAACGAGATTACCGACTACCGTACCGCTGCCGATGTTGGCATTGAGCGTCCGCAGAAACACGCAAGGCTCTTGAACATCGAGCCGACGAAAGACCAGCAGGAGTTTATACAGACGCTGATGAAGTTTGCCAAGACAGGTGACTTCTCGCTTATCGGCAAGGATTTCGTAACCGACAAGCAGCAGCGGGCGAAGATGCTCTATGCTACCGACATGGCACGCAAGATGGCGCTCGATATGAGGATGATTGATGAGAGCTACCCCGACGACCCTAACACGAAATCGAGTTGGTGCGCAAGGCTTGTGAAGCAGTATTACGACAAGTACGATGCAGTGAAGGGTACACAACTTATCTTCTCCGACCTCTCTACATACCAAGGCAAGGACAAGGGTTGGAACGTCTATGAAGACATCAAGCAGAAGCTCGTAGAGATGGGCATACCAGCCAAGGAGATACGCTTTATACAGGAGTGCAAGAGTGTGGAAGCCAAGGAGAAGATGGTGCAGGACGTGAACGACGGAAAGATTCGTGTGCTGTTCGGTTCTACACAGATGCTCGGTACGGGTGTCAACGCACAGAAGAGAGTGGTGTGTGTGCATCATCTTGATACGCCATGGCGACCAAGCGACCTTGAGCAGCGTGACGGTCGTGCTATCCGTAAGGGTAACGAGGTTGCGAAGCTATATGCCAACAACACGGTGGATATTATCATCTATGCCGTTCGTCGCAGTCTGGATGCTTATAAGTTCGGCTTACTCAACAACAAGCAGACATTTATCAGTCAGCTAAAGCGTGGGCAGCTCAGTGTGCGTACCCTCGACGAGGGTAGCATGGATGAGAACAGCGGCATGAACTTCGCAGAGTATATGGCTGTGCTCAGTGGTAACCGTGACTTGCTCGACCGTGCTAAGTTGGAGAAGCAGATTGCGGCAATGGAGGCAGAGCGCAAGGCATTCTATCGTGACAAGGCAGGCCAGGAGCAGAAGCGGGAGCGGTTGAAGCACGACAATGAGGTGAACGCTAAGAACATCCAGGATGCGAAGAGCGACCTTTCACGCTTCAAGGCTGTGGCACAGATGTTGGAGGACGGCAAGGTGGTGAACGCTATCAAGCTCGACAACTTCACTCCCTATGCCCTCGACAAGGACGGAAAGCCTACCGATGTGGTGCTCACACCAGAGAAGGATGGCGACGAGTTCGACAAGGCCGTAGGTACTGCACTCACACAGATGTCGAAGACGTTGCGCACGAATGGTGCTACCATCACCATCGGCTCTATATACGGTTTCCCGATAAAGGTGTGGACACAGCAGAAGTTCAACGAGTTTTCACACACTACGGAGTATATCAACCTCTTCTCTGTGCATGGAGCTAACCTCGTATATCCGTTCAACGGAGAGAGCAGTTATAACCGTGGCCGCATAAACGGCAGCTCGGCACGCATCACCGGAACGCTGGCCCTCGGTGCCCTGCAACGCATCACGTCAGTCATCAACGGATGGCAGCAGAACAATGAGGAAAACACAGAGCATATCCGCCAGCTCGACGAAATCATAGCACAGCCGTGGGGTAAGGATAAGGAACTTGCCAAGCTCCGCTCCGACCTCTCCGCCCTCGACCTCCGTATCAACCAGAAGCTGAAAGAGGAAGAGAAGAAAGAGGGAAAGAATCAAGCAGCGTAAAAGTTAAAAGTTAGAAACCGGGCATGGCATCTATAGCGTCTATAGTCTCTATAACGTCTATGCCCCTATAAAAAATAAAGCAATATGAAAAAGAAATTTTGGTGCCACTACATTGGCAACGATGGGAATACTCCCAGAAGGAGAAGTATTGAACTCACCAACCTCGCAGACCTCGTGCCTGTGATTGGTAATAATGAGCATTGTGCCACACCGCTATGGTACGAGACGGATGATTCGGATGGCAGCAACATGTACTACCTCTATGCTCAGTTGAGCGACAACGTAGCAACACTCCTGAGGAGAACCATCAACGACAACTATGTGGAGAGGATGCTGGCCACAGACGAGGATATTGAGAAGAAGCATCACGAATGGTATGAGCAAAAATACAGCAACCCCAATCTTCTCGACTATTGCAAGCATCCAGAGAAAGACAAGGAATATGTCGAGCGGTGGATCAAGGAGGATAAAGAATGTCGGAAACGCTATCTGTCTGAGATAGCAAGCCTGCAGGACTACACCACCATTTTGCTAACTTCGGCAAAATGGATCACCAAGAGTGAGCTGCGAGCATACGAAGAAGCGCAGTCACCATTCCTATCCACCCTTCAGTCCATGCGCAAGCAGTTTGAAGCGCAACGAGAGGAGGAGAACCGTCAGCGTAGGGAGGAAGAACGCAAGCGTGCAGAAGAGGAAGCCAAGCGCAAGGCGGAGGAAGAGCGTAAGGAGCAGGAACGCCTCACCCAGGAAGCCGAGAAGTTCAAGAATGGTGAACACATCTCCGGCTCCGATGTCGTTGACCTCTGTCGTCGCTATGGCATTAAGGTGCATCTGCGGACGGTGCATAATCTCCAACAAGTCGTCTATGACATCGACTACAGCGGACACTGCCGCTATTATCGTACCAGCAGCAAGCGTAAGCCCGTGCTCGACGGTTGTTATAAGACAGCCGAGGAACTATACGAATATCTGAAGAATCATTCAACCGAAACAACAGAGATATGTGAGTAAATGACATGTTTGGGAATGCGAATATTAAATATTTTACTATCTTTTGATAAGATAGGCTGCACCTCGGAAGAAAAAACAAACGAGTTTGTTTTGTTTTCCCTCGGTTTGCACTATCTTTGCAGCAGCTACAACAAAAGTGAAATCCAACAAAAATTATTTCCAATGAGTTACATCTTTGCAATCATTGTGCTGGCAGCGTTGTTTAAAGCGTTCAACAGCTAATGACAACTATTGCGTAATATACATTACATCACAAAAATCCATTCAGCCCTCGACATCGCGGTTAAGTCAATAAATATGAAAAAGATAATAACAGACAACAAGGAACTTTTGGAAGTTTTGACAGACAACGGAATTAATATTACTTGCAGTGATAGTATGGCTATGCTCATTACTGACGAGGATGCTGCACGCATAGATGCACTTGTAGAAGAGGTTGCGCCTGCCGCAGAATACGATTACACCATCGAGGAACTGACCTACGACGTGTGCTTTGATGACGATACGGCAAGCGATTGTAAGCACTTCCACAGTAGCATCGAGGAATGCCGTGACTACATCAAGTGGTACAACGGCACCAACGAGTCCTATTTTGAGGACTACAAAGGCGGTACAGTCTCTATCCGTTGCAACGAGACAGGCGAAACAATCTACGAGGAAGAAATACCTGAGTAATAATAACGTTCATCGCTGACCTATCGGCATGACGGGAAAATTAAAACGGGCGGCAACCTATAAGCGGCATTAAGACTATGAAGAGAGATTTAGCAGAAATCGCAAGTGAGAATGGATTGCAGTTGATTGAGACTACTGCAAGTAGAACAGGTTATCCTAAGTGTCTCCGGAAGGCTATCATCGGCTTCGACACGTTTGAGGAGGCTGAGAAGCTTGCGAAGGAGAATGACTTGAGCATAGAGATTTTCCAAAAGCGTGAAGGATGGGACCTCTGGTATCGCACAGGAAGTACAGCGTATGAGCCTTTCCGTCGTTCGGCAGAAGACTTCGGCGATGATTACAGTGAGTTCTGTAAGGACGACCTGGTGGACTTCTACGAGAACGAGGTGCAGCCCATGGTGTCTGACTTCGAGAGCTTCGACGCGTTGCGCAGTTTCCTTGACCAGAAGGAAAAGATTCAGGATGAGATTGAGGATGCCGAGGATGACGAAATCGTTATTACTTGTTCTGGCGAATATTACGACACCATCAAAGAGCGCACAATGGAGTATTCTTACGACTCGCATAGCTACGCCATCGGCCTGATTGACCGTAACTACGAAATAGATTAATTTTTATAAAACTATATAATAAACACCGATTTTTAGCCCTACCGCATAACGGCAAGCGGAACAATATGAAAAAATCACTATTAAAGGAACAGATAAAAGATGCTGCTACGAAAGTATGCCAGGCGTTGAACGCTCTGCAAGATATCGAGAGACGGTTTAACGATGATCTGGTAGATGACAACGGAAAGAACGTGGAAGCCGAATACTACGCTTTGCGCAATGCCATTGCATCGTTGAAGACGGCATACGAGGACATCAAGGACATTTAACCAAAATTATAGACTATGGCAGAAAACAGTAAAACGACGAGAACAGCAGGCCGCCCTGCCATGGAAGGCAAGACGCGACGGTATATCGTAGCCGATGATGTGCATACATGGATAATGGCGCATGGCGGCGGCAAGTACATCACAGATACCATGCGCACTATTATGGCGGTGCAGCATGGTAAGTAACACTACAACAACAACATTTTAGATATTGACAATCGTGAAAATGCCGGTGAATAACTCTCCTTACGTTTGCATCCTCTTCCTCCGTACTGCGGAGGGGAGGGGGCGACGACTCTTGGCATACATACCAAACGAGAAGGTGCGCAAGACGTATATAGACAAAGCCCGGGAAACGGGCATGGAAATAGAATTTGAGAAGTTGTGATCGTCACAAAATTATTGGCGGTCTTTTGTTCCATCCTAAAAACTAAAAAACATGAAGCAGTATTTTTCTTTGGCAGTAGCGGCAACGATGTTGACCGCCTGCACGAACGAGTACACGTCCTACACGGACGTAGTAGAGAACGAGAAGGCAAAGGTTATGATTTCGTTTGCACCAGAAGTAATGACACGCGCCACTGTGCCTGTCGGCGACGTGGTGAACCGCCTTGATGTGTGGATTTTTGAGGGAGACGCAACGGCAGCGGTGGGCCAAACTGAAGCCATGGCTGAGAGCCACCAGGTGAAAGGCGACGATGGCTTCGGCTCGTTGTCGGTGACGCTCGACAAAAACCGCACATACACGCTGTATGCCGTGGGACACAAGGAGAGCGCAGCGACAAGCATTAGCGGTGGTGTGGTATCGTTTCCAGATACAAAGAAGTTGCAGACGTTGTATTGTACTACGACGTTCACACCATCGACGACCACAACGCTTGCGTGTGTGATGAAACGTGCCGTTGGTGCCTTCCGTATTGTGTTCAACGACGAGGCGCCGGAGGACGTGAAGAAGATTTCTATCAGTACTACGCAAACTCCTACGCAATGGAGCTTTCCGCTGTTGGCTGGTGTCACGCCTTCAGATAGCTATACAGTGGAGTGGACGAAGTGGAGCAAGGATAAGGACGGAATATTGTACTTCACAGTGTATGTCCTCGGCAGCGACACGGAGGCGCAGCATGACTTTGTGGTGACTGCCTACGGAGAGGATAGCAGCGTGCTGAAGTCGCGCACGTTCACCTCTGTGCCCATCCGCAATAACTACATGATAACGTATCGTGGCTCTTTCTTCCTCGACACGCCCTTCTCTTCCACGTTCACCGTCGATGACGAGTGGCAGACGTATGATGATGTAGAGTATTGATGTTTTTATAATCAAGCGGACCGACGGATCAAGCACCGTCAGTCCGCTTTTCTTCGCTTGCTTGGTTTTCCCAATTATCGTTTTTTAGTAATCACTAATCACTAATCACTAATCACTAATCATTAAACAGTAATCAACTGTATGCCCATCAGGTTCTCAATCTTAAACGATACGCTCGTCTTGCCGTCACTTCGGTCCACCTCACACATGTAGGTATCTTCCGTGGCAGCGACGAAGCCACGGGTGCCGCCACGGAATGTCAGCAGCAGGTGGCAGGGCGTGCGCTCCAACGAGAACAGATAGTTCCATACCGCCGACTCACGGTCGTCGGCTTCGCAACTTACCGACACGCTGTGTTTGCGCCCGGCTACGCTGTCGTCCTCACTGTCCTTCGCCTTGCCTGTCTTGGTGATGATAGGTATCAGTTTGCCGCCTGTCGTGACTGGCATGATGCCGATGGCAATGGCATTGGTGAGAGGCGGAGAGAACGCCGTGTTCAGGATTGTTGGCTTCAGTTGCCACTCGTGCGTGCCCAACGAATAGTCGGTTACGGGTATGGCGGTGATAGCCAACATATCGTCGAGGTTAAACTCCTTGCAACTCATAGGCTTTCCTCCGATGTGGTTTGTTTGGTTGATGAGTCCGATGTGGTAGTTGTTGTTTCCTCTTGCTCAACCATAGCCGAAGAAGATAATGCAACGTCCTTAGTATCAGCAGATACAACCACGTTTTCGGTCTCTTTTCCGGAAGCCGTTTCAGTTGTCTTTTTCCTTGTGGTGCGCTTCTTGACGAGTTTAGAGTAAACACTCCAAAGGCCGGACACTTCACTTGGAATGGTCGTTACATTGCAGACAAACTCCTTGTCGTAGCGCATGTTGAGTGGCCCGGTGATGGCGATGTCCGGCAAGAGCAGAGCTGTGTCGTCTTGCGCTTTGTTGACAAGCACAAGTCGGTCTGGGAATGGATTGTTCGTCAGCCACAGGTTGGCTGTTGGTGATGCTTCCTCACTGAGGTCGGCAATGACAGTCAGTTTGCTCAACACATTCAAGCGTCCCTTTCCGTCCATGCGTGCCCATGTGCGACGGAGCCATGTGTAGATGATGTCTGCTGCCTGGTCGGGGATAGACGGAACGACAATCATCATCGTGGTTTCCGAATAGCGGGTAAGCATGGCTGGGAGCAGCTCTGTTAATGACAGGTCGCCAAAACCTTTGAACTGGGTTTTGGCTTTGTTTTTTATGGCGTCACGCAGAAACATGAACTGTTTCGTGGCGCAACAAGGTTCTATAATTCTCATAGTCGTAATTTTTACTTGATGTTGGTTGGTGGCATCCGATGAGTCGGTGGGAATGCTGTGAATAGTTTCTTACTGTTGCGGTCGAGTGCCTCCTTGCGCATCCGCTCATGTGCCTTCTCCACGTTTTTCTCGTCCTCGGTTTTCTGGGCTTCTTCCTCTTTCTTCGCCTTATAGATGGGCGAGTCAGTAGCCATATCGCCGAAAGCGTCGAGGTTGTCTTCTATGTACTGGCACGCCATGGCCATAGCTTGCTGGGCATCGGTCATGGGGTCGCGTGTCAGGAGCCGTTCCTTGGCTGGAGTCAGCGTGGCTCGTCGACTCTCCACATAAAAGGCGAGTGCCGTTCGCAGGAGCGACAGCAGTTCATTGGCGGCATCCTCATTCATAGGTTTAGGTGTGGAGGAAGATGTTGAAGAAGAAGCTGATGAAGACGAGGAAGATGCGTCATTGTTGTTTTCAAGTCCGTTGGCAAAGCAGACAATAGCTTTCAGTAGTTTGGCACCGATACGCGGCTTGAGGTATGTGCTCTGACAGAAGCGTATGTCGCGCACCATAGAGATGTAGGTCATGCGCTCCCCCTTGATGTCTATATACTCATTCAGCACCCGTGCCGTTTGAAACAGCAGATCACGGTGGAGATAGAACGCATCGGCTTGCTGCCACAGGTCGGTGAAGAGCCGTGTGTCCTTGGCATCGCTTTCGAGAAAGAGCAGCAAGGAGTCGATGGCTCGTCCTGCACTCATGAAAGCGTCCTTGACAACACGCTCCATGCGCTTGTCGTCGGCAGGCTCATAGCCGTCGGCGCTCACCATGTTCATGCCTCCGCCCTCGTTGAACGATACCGTTAGCAGTCCAGCCTTGTGAGAGAGCATTCTGTAGAACTCAATCTGTTGACAGATGCGCAGCAGACGGACGGTTAGCAGGTCGGCAGCGGACGCTTCCTTGTTGTCGGATGAAGATGAAGAATCGGACAGCTCCGGTCTGATGTTCCCGTTCAGAATATCGTCGAGTCGGTCGGTAACACGCGCATAGGGTACTTTCGGATTGGCCTTCACCTTGCCAGTCGGTTGGATGGTTGTAGAAGTGAGGTCGCCATACGTCTCACGCAGTCGGTCGTACTCCGTGCATAGCTTGGCATATAGCGGAGTGCCGAGCAGCGGTTCCAATGCCACCCTTTCCTCCTCTTCGAGGTAGCCGAGCAGTTGGTCGGGGCGGCTCCACCGTGCCGTAGGCATGAGACTGATGATTTCGTTTTCAGTTCTGATAAACATTGCCGTAAATTTTTGGATAAAAAGAAAGGCCCAGGCCGCTATTGCAGTGCCTGGGCCTCAGTGCCTATTGAAGATTCGAACGGGCTTGTTAAGCCTTGGACGAAGCGCTGACAGCATCCTCCTGATCGATCGTTCCGTACCACTTGGTGATAGGATAGACCTGATAAGGGCAGGTGACGGTGAACGTCTGTCCGTGGTCGTCGCTGCGGTTGGTACCAGTGTCAGCGGTTACACCCCACTCTGCCTCGCCGCTCTCGTTGCCAATAACGATATACTCTTTCTTGCTTTCAACCACCTTTCCTGTGGGGAGGAAGTAAATGTTCTGGTCGCTGTTGTGCAGGATGCGTGAGGTGTGAGCCATTTCGTCCTCGGACATCTCAACACGACCTGTGCCGATTCCTTTCCAGCCCTTACCGGTACCGTTGTCTTCGCTCTTGTAGTTACCCGTCTGACCCTTGAAGTCGATGCGGTAGCCTTTGAGAGCTGCTTCTGCACCACCTGCGGGGGTGATGTCATATTGGTTTTTCTCGTCGTTGACAACCATTTTAGTTATGTGATTGGTGTCGAGAGGTACGACAAACAGATGGTTGCTGAGACCTGCGGGATTCTCCTTGCAGCTGGCTGAGGAGAGGACGCTCTTTGGAATGCAAGTTTGTGCCATATTCTGTAAAAATTTTGTGTTTGTGTTGTTGTGAGTAAATTATTAACTAAGGGGCGGTGGCTCGGAAGTCCTCACCACCGTGCCCCTATGTTTAGTGAGAAGAAGCAGTAGAGCTTGCGCTGTCAGCGCCCACCTTGTCGAACATAGCCATGAGCTTCACTACGCCGCCTTCGAACTCATAATTGTATGGGTTCGCGGTAGCACCGTCGCTCCAGCCTGCGAACTTGTAACCGCTCTTAGCAGTAGCGGTGACGGTGATGATGTCGCCCTCAGCGTAGAGGTCCTTCTCGCCAGAAGTAATCTTGGCGGTTCCTTCCTGCTCGTCAGTGGTGTCAACAGTGAACACGTCGGCAATGTAGTCGCCAGCAGGAACGTTGTTCGGTGTGTTGACCTGCTCATTGACACAGAGCACGCGAGGAGAGTAGTCGCGGATACGAGTGGCCTGGGCGGTCTGAATCTGATAGTCGAAGAGGTTGTGGTCGTCGCTGTTGCGCTCCACGGTGATGTTTGCCTGACCCTCTGGACGGATGTCGCAGATGTACTCCAGGTTGCCTTCGACGGTGAAGATAATCTGAGAGCCACGACCCATCGCACTGTGAGAAATCAGCGTGAGGTTAGGCATCTGAGAGAACTTCCATCCTGCGGCAAGGGTAGAAGGAGCGAGCTGTGGGTGCTTCACCATGTAGCCCTCGATGATCTTGTCAGCGAGACGCTGGCTGACATAAGCCACGAGGTTCTCGGCAGCACGGAGGTCGTCGTTGAGATCCTCGTACATTGCCTTGAATTTATCGTAAGCCTGTTCGGAAGTAACGCCTGAAGCGAGGAGGTCTCCAGTCTCAACGAGGTTGCCAATCTCCTTGCTGATGGTGCCGTTGGTGATAGCCTTGGCAATCCTGGTGTAGATGCCATCGTAGAGGGAGAGACCGAGCTTCACCTGATTTGCTGCTGTCTCTTCCAGCTTGGCGTTGGCCTCGTTGCCGAAGAAGAAGTTGGCGCGGACGTCCTGACTGTGGCGCTCAGATACCTTGTTGAGCAGGAACTGTGTCTGCTCTGCATTGGTAGTGCCGTCGGGATTAACGTGGAAAGGCTCCTTCTCACGGTACTTCTGCACGTTGTCCTGTGGGTGGGTAACTGCGAGAATCACCTTTGCTGGGTTCTCGATAATCTTACCGAGCTGTACCTTCTTGACAGCGCCCTGCTTGTACTGACGGGCCTGAAGGCCTTTGTCGTTAAACAGGAAGAGCTTGTCGAGGTTCTCGACATCGGTAGTAACGGTGAGCTTGAGGTCCTCAAGCATCTTGTCGTTGAGCATGGACGCTCTTGACACGAGGTCGGTGTGGAGCTGTTCAGTAACAGTCTGCACCTGACTGAGATTGATTGCGTATGCCATATTAATACGAATGAAAAGATTTATGTTTGTGTTGTTGCAAATTTACACCCTTGACTATCAGAAGTCAAGGGCATAGTGAATGGTTAGCGGCGGCGACGCTTCACTGCCATTTTCGCATCCTGCTCACGCAAGTGCTTACGGATTTCGTCCGCACTCATGTTGGCATTTACGATACTTTTTACGGAGCCAGTCTCTGGAGCACCTATGCCATTGTCGGCGGGTACGCCACCCTCTTCGTCGTTCATCGGAGTGGGAGCGGAAGCAATCTCGCTCACCTCCTTTTTGAGTTCTGTCACCTGCTTCTTCAGTTTGACAATCTGCTCGTCGCGCTCCTTGATGTCCTTGTCACGCTCTGCTATAGCGGCAAGGTTCTTGGAGTTTTCCTTCGACTTGGCTTCGAGCTGCTTCTGAAGGTCGGCAATCTTGCTGTCCTTATCGGCAATCATGTTCTCTGCGGTGTGGAGAGCCTGCTGTGCCTTGGTGAGGTCGTCGTCTTTTTTCTTGCCGGGGTCGCAAGCGTCACAATCGGGGTCGTCCTCTGGCTTCTCCTTTGGGTCGTCCTCTGGCTTCTCCTCTGGATCATCATCGGGGGTCTCCTCAGGGTCGTTGTTAGGATCGTTATCCGGCTTCTCCTCTGGGTCTTCCTCGTCTTTCTTCTTGTCCGGGTCGCAAGCGTCACCGTCGGAACCGTCCTCGTCTTTCTTCTTGTCTGGGTCGCAAGCGTCACCGTCGGAACCTTCCTTATCTTTCTTCTTTTCCGGGTCGCAAGCGTCACCGTCGTTGGCAGGAGCTGCTTGCTCCTGGGCGGCCTGAGCTTTGGCAGCTTCCTCGGCCTTCTTCTCTTCGTCTGTCATATTGTTATTGTTGATTTGATGTGAAACGTCTTGCGTCCTTTTGTCGCCATTCTCCGGCACGGCGGTAGGCTCCACCTCGGGCTTTGGATCAGTAACAGGGTCTTCGGGTTCTGCGGTGGGGTCTTCTCCAACTGGCTTTTCCTCGGACTCTTCTGTAATATCTGCCTTCTTGGCAAAGCGGGCTGCGGTGAGCGTTCCAGCTACTAACTCCTGTACGCACTCGATAGCTCGCTCCATATTGCCTATTTCATCGACAAGAGAAGGAATAACCTCGTCAGCGTGGAAGACATCTCCCGACAGCATCCAGTCCTCGACCAACGGGCGGTTATCGCGGACGGTCTGATGAAACTCGCTGGTGTTCTTGCTAATCAATGCCTGCAATTCTTCGTAGTCGCCATTGGCGGCATTGCGCCAGAAGGAGTTCTTCTTGGGAGAGTTCTGGCCGACAATCTCGATGAAGCGGGAACCATCAACATCATGCGCTCCGTCGGGGGTAGCCCAGAAAGCAGCCATAGAACCGATGCAGCCGTATTCATCTTTCGGATTGCGCACTACCACGCGGTCGCAACGGCTGGCGAGGTTGACACCTGATGAGCAGCACATGCCATCGACGTATGCCACGGTAGCCTTGTTGTTCTTGCGGCAGTCGGCAATCATCTCGTCGTAGTCGTAGCGACAGGCAGACTCGCCTCCGGGAGTATTGATGATGAACAGGTGACCAATAACCTGCGGAATGGTGTTGGCATAGATTACCTGATCACGCCAGTCCTTTGAACCGTAAGAGCATGCACCACCATCACGGGTCACAGGGCCGTCAATCCATACCACATTGATAATCTGGTCGTCATCGGCAAGTTCCTCGTCGTTCCAGTAGAGGACGCTGAGAACATAGTGGATGTTATCGACGTATAGCTTATCTTGAAAGTTACCCTTGGCAGTCTTTGTTCCCTTCATTGAAAGGAAGTAACCTTTCTGCTTAATAACATCATTCTCGATGTGAAGTTCCATCGCATTCTTCAGTGCGTTGGCGTAGCCTTGTGCCACGTCAGAACGAATATCCCACGAACGGTTGTGCAGGATTTTAAATAAACTGATGTTCATGTTTGTGCTATTTTGAATGTTTTTTGTCCGAAAGATAGCACTTTATGAAAGGCAGGTCAAGGGCAAAATATTTGAGAGTTAGGAATTAGGAGTTAGGAATTAGGAGTTTGTTTGAGTTAGGGATAGACGGAGAGAACAAACACTTAGGGTGATTGTTTGCAAACACTTATAGTGATTGCTCGCAAACACTTATAGTGATTGATTGCAAACACTTATGGTGATTGTTTTTAAAGACCACTGGAAACAAAAAGGCAAGCACGGTGGTGCTTGCCTGGGAGAGGGTTGCTACGAAACTATTCTTTTTCTATCGGATTTTCTTCCGCTACCACGCCTGTACGGTCGTTAATGCCGATGTTGGAGTACTGGACGTTTTGGATATTCACATGAACGCGCTTGACGAGTTCCTCATGCTCGTGGAGCAGACGGTCGTACTTCTCGTTGAGTGCGGCAAAGTCTTTCTCCAACGATGATACTCTACGGGAGAGCTCGGAATAGGTGGTGGTGTCGATAGATTTTGCGTGGTTTGGTTTGGGTTGTTTGGAGTTAGAGGGATTACTCATAGGTTTCTTTTCCTTGGCTCCACGCCTCGGTTGGTTGGGATCGTCAATGAAGAGGTAGGGCGATAACTTGTAATGGGAG